>Ga0131853_10006275_pt1 | contig 21489 bp, 17 predicted proteins | sample TergutLab28metaG_FD_92764 | JGI IMG/M metagenome (GOLD analysis project Ga0131853, IMG submission 92764) | Labiotermes labralis P1 segment gut microbial communities from Petit-Saut dam, French Guiana - Lab288 P1 (version 2) (version 2) | ecosystem: Host-associated > Arthropoda: Insects >... | reverse complement strand
TTAAATGCTAAAGAAAACTCAAGTCCTTCAAGTTCTTCAAACTCTACATCTCTAACCGTACCAAATAAAAGTTGCAATAACGAATCATCAACCTGCCATTGTTGATTAAGTACAAGTGTAAGCCCAATTGCATTATGATGAATACTTGGATTCTCGTTCACCCAAACGGTACTGTAAAATGCGTCCATTACATTTTGCCTTGGCAATCTAAAAGGAACAATATTTTGTGCACCCCTTGTTGCCGCACCACTTCCTTGCCTTCTTGAAGGCAAAGTATATGCAACGCCTGTGGACGAACCATCTGTATTTGTTGGACTGAAAAGAATATGCGTATGAACACCATAATGAAGCTCTACACCGTCTCCACCCTCTGTAAGGCTCAAAATTGGATCGGCGGTTGCAAAATCGATAAACTCTCTTGATATAAAGTTAAAATGCGGTGGCATTCCTGGCGGTCTTGGACTTATGTTTCCCGTTGTTACATTACCATCATCCGAACTTTCACCGAATCTTATAACCGCTCTATCTATGTCAATTGGCAATTGCCCAAGAAGATCTCTTTGAAAATCGGTAATATACAAATTCATCCCGTGACTTATCGACAATATAAGTGCAATCCCTATTATTCCAATCGACCCGGCTATCGCAGTCAAAATCGTCCTGAACTTCTTTGTCAATAAATTTTTAAAACTTAATTTAAGTGCGGTTAAATACGACATTGATGTCGTCATTTTACTATTTTTAACTTCTTTATTTTTATTATTATTTTTTCCTTTGTCATCAACTTCTACCTCGACTTCAATACTTGCGTCAAAAGCTTCAACGTTTTCACTCTCAACAACATCTTGCTCAATCTCGATAATCTGTTCAAATGGATTACTGTCACTTATAATTTGTCCATCACGCAATTCTACAACACGCGTAGAATATTCACGTGCAAGTTCCGGGTTATGCGTCACCATAATTACAAGCCTATCTTTCGCAATCCCCTTTAAAATTTCCATAATCTGAACACTTGTTGCTGTATCAAGTGCCCCGGTAGGTTCGTCCGCCAAAATAATCCTAGGATTGTTTACAAGTGCCCTTGCAATCGCAACGCGTTGCATCTGGCCACCTGACAATTGCCCAGGCTTTTTTTTATAATGATCCGCAATACCAACACTGTCAAGTGCCTGCATCGCACGACGCCTTCTTTCATTCACACCAACACCACTTAACTTTAACGCAATTGCAACATTGTCAAGTACACTTTGATGTCCAATCAAATTATAACTTTGAAATACAAACCCAATTGAATGATTACGATATGCATCCCAATCCCTGTCACGGTATTTTTCGGTAGACACACCATTAATTTGCAAATCCCCGTCCGAATATTTATCAAGGCCACCTATAATATTAAGTAATGTTGTTTTACCACAACCACTTGGTCCAAGAACCGATACAAACTCTGCCTCTCGAAAATCTATTGAAATATCCCCAAGCACAGGTAAAGAACTTCCTGCAACAGAATATGTTTTTTTAATCCCGCAAAGTTTCAACATAAAAAAGTCTCCCTTGTGCAACTCCTAACACTATACCACAAAATATACTCTTTTTTAAAAATTGTTTTACATATTCTAATGCCAAATTATCGCTAATTACTCATCTTTCAAACCAAGCAAATAATCCGCACTTTCATCAAGTTCCCGACAAATCCTCACAAGCATATCAAAATTTGGTTCGTGGGTACCCGTACACCACGCATTAACGGTTGCTTGCCCAACTTCAAGTCTTCTTGAGAGTTCAACTTGTGCAATACCCTTGAAACTTAAAACTTCCACAAGTCTTTCAGCAAACTTATTCATATAAAATGATAACTGTGATACCATTAGTAAATTGTTGACTAACTGACTTGCAGTTAGTATAATAAATTGACACATGACCGAAGATTGCATAGGAGAAACAGAGGACCCTTAGTAGGACTCCGGCCAAGACCGAAATGGCTAAACGAAATTTCTCGCTCAACTAGTAAGTCGTTTATGATTAATCATAAAGAATGTGTCTGGTATACCAAAACCTCGCATCTTATGGAAGCGAGGTTTTAAATTAAAATACAACAATTATGCAAACACACCGATATCACTTTCTGCCAAATCTTCAATCACAACTTCTCTTGGCCACATTTCTTGAAAGGTGCCAAACATGGTCTCAGCACCCTGTTCTTTCAAATCTAAATATATTCCATACATTTCATGTTCCGTATCCCGTATCCCGTATCCCGTATTTTCTAATTCGAACAAATATTTATTCGTGGTCTTAATGAACACATCTATCCTGCTGTATAATTGATTCAATCTTTTTGGGTCGGTTGGGTCAATATATGGACTTGTAAAAAAGTTTTGTAAACTTGCAAACGCAACTCTCATATGTTCTGCATAACCCTCAAGTCTCCCACTTGAATCCATTGCCCCAAATATCTGATATGCAACCCTTTTGGTTCTTGAACCAACTCTTTGTAATCCGCCTTTTCCTCTATAACGCATTGCATTGCTCATGATTACATAATACAACAAAATTCGCATCCTGTCAATAATTAATGCAATATAAATATAGAAAAGTTCTATTGAAATTTCATCACAAAAGTGTTGACTTCCAAAAACTTTGAATATAATATGTCATAGTTGGAAAAACTTGAAAAGTAAGGAATTTCTTACTTTGTCAAAACCAAACTATCAAAAAGGAGGTTACAAAGTGTACACAGCCAAAGTCACAAGCAAAGGCCAGATTACTCTGCCTAAAGAGGTACGCATCGCCCTTAAAATCGAAGAAGGCGAACGGGTATTGATTATGCCTGATCCGGTCACAGGTGCGTTTTACTTTTCAAACACACAAAATGTCAAATTATCCCCAGAACCTGTTGCGGTAAAATTGACAACAAAAGGAGGTATAAATGGCTAGTTCGGAAAAAAAATCTAGATATCGCACTCAAACTGTTGAAACTATACCAACGAAGCCAGAACCAGGAAAACAAGAAGGTTCAGACAAAATTGCAAAACTTCAACTTGAACTTGAATTAACCCAAGCAGAATCAAAAAAGAATTGGGAACGGGCATTATTTGAACGAGCCGAACTTGAAAACTTTCGCAAACGTAATGCCGACAATATATCAAAAGCATACTCAGATGGTCAAACAAGCGTTATTATGCAAATCCTGCCAATCGGCGACAGTTTAAACGAGGCCCTCAAATCTGTTGATAACCCACTCTATCGTGTCGGAATCGAAATCATGCGCAAAAAATTCGACGAAGTTCTTACCAATCTCGGCGTCGAGGAAATCCCCGCACTAAACGAACCGTTCAACCCAAATGTACATAACGCCGTCGCCGCCGAAGCCCATACAACCGACGGAAAACCCACCCCACCCGACACAGTCATCGAAGTTTGGCAAAACGGATATCGTCTAGGCGGTCGCGTCATCCGTCCGTCCACCGTCAAAGTGTCGTCTTAAAAAGCCGATACATCACAAATAAAAATTTAAAAGGAAACAAAAATTATGAGCAAAATTATCGGAATTGATCTAGGAACAACAAACAGCTGTGTCGCAGTTATGGAAGGAGGCGAACCAACAGTAATCGCAAACAGTGAAGGTGGCAGAACAACACCAAGTGTTGTCGCACAAACCAAAGGTGGCGAGCGTATTGTCGGCCAAGTCGCAAAACGCCAGGCGGTTACAAACCCAGAAAACACCGTCATATCCATCAAACGTCTTATGGGAACCGACAAGAAAACAAAACTTGATGGAAAAAACTATACCCCACAAGAAATTTCTGCAATGATTTTGACAAAACTAAAATCTGATGCAGAGGCATACCTCGGTGGCAAAGTCACAAAAGCGGTTATCACCGTACCCGCATACTATAATGACAGTCAACGTCAAGCAACAAAAGACGCCGGTAAAATTGCTGGACTCGAGGTACTTCGTATCATCAACGAGCCAACTGCGGCTGCACTTGCATATGGTGTTGACAAAGAACAAAGTGGTAAAGTGCTTGTGTACGACCTTGGTGGTGGAACATTTGATGTATCTATACTTGATATTGCGGACGGCACATTCGAAGTTATGTCAACACATGGTGACACAAAACTTGGTGGAGATGACTTTGACCAAAGAATCATCGACCTTCTTGTTTCTGACTTCAAATCAAAAAACGGTATAGATTTGTCTGGCGACAAAATGGCAATGCAACGTCTTAAACAGGCTGCTGAAAAAGCAAAGATAGATTTATCTGGCATAACAAAAGCAACAATTTCCGAGGCATACATTACCGCCGATGCAAGTGGTCCAAAGCACCTTGAATTTGAACTCACCCGTGCAAAATTTGATGACATGACAAGTGACCTTGTACAAAAATCACTTAAATCTGTAGATGCATGTATGAAAGATGCAAAACTTAAATTCAGTGACCTAAAAAAGGTTATTCTCGTAGGTGGCTCGACACGTATTCCTGCGGTGCAAGAGGCACTTAAGGCAAAAACAGGCGTTGAACCATTCAAAGGAATCAATCCTGATGAATGCGTTGCCGCAGGTGCCGCAATCCAAGCCGGAATCTTGGGTGGAGATGTCAAGGATGTTCTGCTACTTGACGTTACCCCACTCTCACTTGGTATTGAAACAATGGGAGGAATTTGTACAAAACTCATCGCACGTAACACAACAATCCCAACAACCAAAAGCCAAGTATTCTCTACCGCCGCAGACAATCAACCTGGTGTTGACATTCACGTTCTCCAAGGTGAAAGAGACTTTGCCGCAGACAACAAAACTCTTGGTCGCTTTATGCTTACCGATATCCCACCGGCTCCTCGTGGCATACCACAAATCGAGGTTACATTCAATATCGATGCAAATGGCATAGTTTCCGTAACCGCAAAAGACCTTGGTACAAATAAATCTCAATCAATCAACATAACCGCATCAACCAATATGAGCAAAGAAGATATCGAAAAAGCGGTCAGAGAGGCAGAACAAAACGCAGAAGAAGACAAAAAAAGAAAAGAACTTGTAGACATGAAAAACCAGGCCGACTCTGCAATCTTTGGAATTGAAAAACTTCTTCGCGACAACCCTGAAAAACTCGATGACGCCGACAAAGAAACACTAAAAGCCGAATCCGAAAAACTTAAACAAGTTATCGCCAGAGAAGACGTCACAAAAGACGAACTTGAATCCGCTGTCCAAACATTTTCAACCGCAACCCAAGCAATTGTTGTTAAACTCTACCAAGGTACAGGACAATCCGATGACACCAACCCAGATGAACCAATCGAACCTGCAAGTGCGGAATAAAACAAAAGTGTGTTTGTGGGCGACAATTTGTCGCCCCTACGAATACATTCTAAATACAACAAGCCATGTGCTATAATAAAAGCATATAATTTTAAAGGAGCCAAACAATGCAAACATCAATGCTCGCATTTAATACATTTTTTATAATCCCGATTATAATGTTTTCATTGTTCTTTGGGCTTGTATTTGTTACAATATTTTCTTTGATTTTCATTTCAAGACGTCGTGTTAAAATTCATAATAATGTCGAAGCACAAGGTCAAAGTGCAACAGGCGTATTTGTAACCTCTAACGCAATTTATGGAACAACAAATCGTGGCCGCAATATCTCACCAACCCCTCGTGGTTTTCGAATTCGATTTATGTACAAAGACAATTTCGGTGTTGAACATACTCGTGACACCATGCGAATATATGACCAATTCCAAACAGACATTTTACAACGTGCCCAAACATTTGAAATTCGTTATCTTGACAAGCATGCTGTAATTCCTCAATCTGTTATCGACTCTCTCACTTCACGTGCTATGGACGAAAAACGAAAGTTGCTGTAAAAGACAATCAAATATCTTACTCAATCTACACAAAACGACTATAAGGAACAATCTATGAAAGACCCATATGGAACACTAGGTATATCAAAAGGTGCAAGCACAGACGAAATTAAATCTGCATATCGCAAACTTGCAAAACAATATCACCCTGACCTTAACCCTAATAATAAAGAGGCTGAATCCAAAATGAAGGATATCAATGCCGCACACGACATCCTATCTGACCCCCAGAAAAAAGCCAACTTTGACAAGTTCGGCTCGACAGAAGGTATGGCAGGTGGATTTGGCGGTGGAAGAGGTTTTGGTGGATTCGAAGGCTTTGACTTCGGTTCGGCCTTCAGTGGCATGGGAGATATCTTTGGAGACTTTTTCGGTGGTGGCGACCCATTCCGAGGTCGAACAAGACAACGGGAAAATCGTGGCAATGATATTCATGTAAAACTTGATCTTTCATTTAAAGAGGCTGCACTCGGAACCACAAAAATAATCCGCTTCCAACGTTTTGAAAAGTGTCATGACTGCAACGGCACAGGTGCAGAACACGGCACATCAATGGAAACTTGTGGGCAATGCCATGGCAAAGGGCGTGTTCGCCAAACAACACGACTCGGTGCATTCGGCGTTGTTGAAAATGTCATTCCTTGTTCCTTTTGTAACGCAAGTGGCAAAATAATAAAGGACAAGTGCACAAAATGCTCTGGCAAAGGTGCAAAAAAGGTAACTATTGAATACGAAGCAGAGATTCCCGCAGGAATAGATAATGGACAAACACTAAGCTACCCTGCTCAAGGTGATGCCGCCCTTGGCTCCGAAGGTATTTCGGGTGCACTTTTAACAACTGTTCGTGTTACAAAACACCCAATTTTAATCCGAGAAGGTTTCGACCTATATGTCGATATCCCTATTTCATTTACCCAAGCAATCTTGGGTGACAGGGTTCGCATTCCTACTGTTGATGGTTTTATTGACTTTAACGTCCCACCACACACCCAGAATGGTTACACACATCGCATCAAAGGAAAAGGCATCAAACGTCTTCGTTCACTAGGCACAGGCGATCTCATTGTCAAGGTTCTTGTCGAAATCCCAACCAAACTTGATAAAAAAACACTTCAACTTATGCGACATATCGAAGACACCACCCCAGAAAAAGACTATCCAAATCGCACTGCATACCGCGAAAAATTAAGAAAATTATAACCAATTTGACGTAAAATGGTTCCCATGAAAAAAAATTGCTCCAAGAAAAATGTTTTAGTCATCAAGTAATTAACAGATTAATCCCAATTTACGCGAGATTATAGACAATTAAAAAGCAGGTAAGCAAGACACTACTTGCTTTTTTTTACAGTCTAGGAATTGAATTTATCACTTCAATCATTTGTACTAGAATCTGGCTTAAATGCACCGTATGCGCTTTTATTTTCACAATTCTCCGCGCATTTTTCGAAGATACGCAGGAATATTTGACGTCTGTTGCGGTTGCTGTGCCGGCTGGGCATGTTGAATCGGTTGTTGCCCAAGATTTTGCGTCATATTTTGAATTGGATTGACTTGACCAGATTGGTTAAATGGCGGTTGAAGTGCATGTGACTCACCACCCAAACTCTGTTCACTTTGTGCCTCACGCATTTCACCAGACGAAGTCATTTGTTTTTGTTCAAATGCCGCAACAACATCTGCACTTGTTACTGCTTGATGCTGATGCTGAGATTGTTTATGGTATTGAGGAAAACCTGTGGCAATAACCATAACTTGCACCTCGTCCTCAAAATTATCATCAATATGTGCACCAAAAATAATATTACACCCAGGATCAACCACCGTTCTGACAAGATTTCCACAATTTGCAACCTCATGAAGTGCAAGATCTTTTCCACCCTTAACACTCATAATAATCTTGGTCGCACCATTAATGCTTGTTTCAAGAAGTGGACTTGATACCGCACGCCTAATCGCTTGTAAGAGTCTCCCCTCTCCCTTTGCACGTCCAACACCCATATGTGCAATTCCGGCATTGCGAATAACACTTGCAACATCTGCAAAATCAAGGTTAATATCCATGGTCGTAACGATAAGATCAATAAGACCCTGCACACCCTGACGTAAAACTTCGTCCGCAATTTTAAACGAATCTTTAAGACCGGTATTCTCAGGGGCACTCTCAATAAGTTTTTGATTAGGTACAACAATCGTCGCATCAACAAATTTTGCCAAATTATTTATACCAATATCTGCATTAAGTGTCCTGTGTGCACCCTCAAATTCAAATGGTCTTGTAACAACACCAATAGTAAGAATCCCAAGTTGTTTTGCAATACTTGCAATAACAGGCGAAGAACCTGTTCCGGTTCCACCACCCATTCCTGCGGTAATAAATACAAGATCAACATCTTTAAGTATAGCCTCGATTTGTTCGCGACTCTCCTGTGCCGCCTTTTGTCCAATCTCTGGATTAGAACCGGTTCCAAGACCACGAGTTAATTTTTCACCAATCTGAAGAACCTGAATCTTGTCAGACTTAATCTTGTTCAAAACCTGTTTATCGGTGTTAACCGCATAAAATTTACAACCAAGCACATTATCTTCAACCATTCTTGCAACCGCATTATTTCCACCGCCACCCGCACCAATCACGAGTATATTACATATTGGATCTAAAAAATCTTCCATTATATAACTTTAAACTTTTTTCTTAAAACTGTCAACTAAATTCCCTTTCGGTTAAAATTCACTTTCGCATAAGAAAAACCCCAAATGTCATCAACACTTGAGGCTTTAAATTTACTTGCTTTGCATTTCAATTTATCAATCACTTTGCAACACCTATTGCACGAGATTCTCTAATTACATTGACCTTAATTTGTCCAGGATAAGACATTTTTTCTTCAATTTCTTTTGCAATGTCCTTTGCCATAAACAACGCCTCTTCATCACTCACCTGTTCTGGCTTTACAATAACCCTGATTTCACGACCTGCACTTATCGCAAATGTTTTCTCTACACCTTGCTTTGAATTTGCAATTTCCTCCAAATCTTTTAAACGCTTTACATAATTCTCAACATTTTCACGCCTTGCACCTGGTCTTGCACTTGAAAGTGCATCGGCAACCTGCACAATAATCGCTTCAAGTGTCTTAAACGGAACATCGCCATGATGTGCCTCGATACAATGAAGAACTTCTTCGCTTTCTTTAAATTTCTTTGCAAGATCATATCCAAGTTGTGTGTGTGTACCTTCATTGTCATGGTCAAGAGCCTTTCCAATGTCATGTAATAACCCACCACGCATTGCAATTTGCTCATTCGCACCAAGTTCCGAAGCCAAAAGTCTTGACAAGAACGCAACCTCTTTTGAATGCACCAAAACATTCTGACCATAACTTGTTCGATATTTTAATCGACCCAAAGTCTTAACAAGTTCTGGATGCAATCCATGAATCTTAAGTTCATAAATTAATTCTTCACCATTCTTTTTTACCTGTGCATCAAGTTCATTCTTGGCTTTTGCAACAACTTCTTCAATTCGCCCAGGATGTATCCGCCCATCATTGATAAGTTTTTCAATTGACAACCGTGCATGTTCACGCCGATATGGATCAAAACAGCTTATAGATATCGCCTCAGGTGTATCGTCTATAATAATATCAACACCTGTTGCCGCCTCAATCGCACGAATATTACGGCCTTCACGACCAATAATACGCCCTTTAATTTCATCTGATGGCAAAGGTATTGTACTCACCGTTATTTCCGCAATCACATCGGTAGATAATTTTTGTACCGCATTTGTAATCACCTCACGAGCCTTTTTGTCACCATCTTCTTTTGCATCTTCAACAATTTTTTGAACCATCGTTGCCGCTTCTGTACGCGCTTCGTTTACAAGACTTTCAACAAGTTCCTTTTTTGCCTGAGCCTTTGTAAGCCCTGTCAATTTTTCCAATTTTTCAACAGCATCATTATGCTTTTTCTTTGCATCATCAAGATTTTTTGTAACTTGTTTCTTTGTGTTTTCAACATCGGCCTTCACACTCTCAATAGAGAGTTCCTTATTTGTAAGCAACTCCTCACGTTTTACAAGCTGTTCTTCTCTTACAGAAATTCGCTGTTCTACACGTTGTATTTCTGAACGTCGTTCTCTAATTTCATCATCACATTTTGTCTTAAGCTTGTGCGTTTCTTCCTTAAGTTCCAACATTGCTTCTTTTTTTACCGTTGCCGCCTCGGCAAGTGCTTTTTCTATAACCTTTGAGGCACTTTGCTTGCTGCGACTCTGTGTCGCCCTATTAATCGCAATAGCGGTAAAGTACCCTACAAGCACACCTATCAAAATACCAACAATAGGCAAAAAAACATGAAGCAATACATTGGAACCAAGCAAACTAATAATTTCCATTTGCATGTCTCCTGTTTACTTAAATTTTTGTTCTCTATAATAGAATATAGCCAACCACCTAGATTATAACATAGAAATCACTCAATGCAACCGGAAATTCTGGTATACTTATCATATGAAAAATAATTATTCATCCGACGCAACTTCAATTTTTATCGCATCTGTGCCTGTCATTTTATCTCGAACTTTCGCAAGAATTTCATCTCGAAGTGCCGGATTTGCCTCAAGATTTTTCTTAACCGCTTCACGACCCTGTCCAATTTTATCGCCATTATACGAGAACCATGCACCCGCTTTCTCAATAAATCCATAGCTTATTGCAAGATCCAAAATACTTCCCTCAAAACTTATGCCTTTTCCAAACATAATCTCAAATTCCGCAACTTTGAATGGCGGGGCAAGCTTATTTTTAACAACCTTAACCTTTGTCTTGTTACCAATCAATTCTTCTTTACCGTCTTTTGTTTCCTTAAGACTTCCTGTCCTTCTTACATCCAATCTTACCGACGCATAAAACTTTAACGCTTTACCACCTGGGGTCGTCTCATTAGATTGACCTGGCATCATCACTCCAATTTTCTCACGAAGTTGATTTATAAAGAAAATCCCACAATCGGTCTTATGTGCAAGAGGAGTAAGTTTTCGAAGTGCCTGACTCATCAAACGTGCCTGCAATCCAACATGTGCATCCCCAATGTCACCCTCAATTTCTCGAAGTGGCGTAAGTGCCGCAACCGAGTCAATAACAACAAAATCAATAACACCACTTGATATAAGTTTCTCAACTATATCAAGTGCCTGTTCACCACTGTCTGGCTGAGATAATATAAGTTCATTAACCTTAACACCAAGCTTTTCCGCATAAATCGGATCAAGTGCATGTTCCGCATCAATAAATGCACAAGTAAGCCCCATTTTTTGTGCCGATGCAATTATATGAAGCGACACCGTAGTTTTACCACTTGATTCTGGCCCATAAATTTCCGTGATTCTTCCACGTGGAATTCCACCAATCCCCAAAACATGATCAAGTGTCAAACATCCGGTCGGTATAACATTAACATTTTTGATAATCGGACCATCACTCATTTTCATAATTGCACCTTTACCATGTGCCTTTTCAATCAAAGCCAATGCCTGATCAAGCATCTTTTGCCTGTCATTTGCTTTGTCACCTTTTTCTTTTGCTACCGCCATCATTCCTCCTAAATTTCTTCGCTGCTACTTTTTCTAATTCAAAAAACAAAATTATCCACCACAAGTACTACCGTCTCCGACGGTTACACATCTCTGTTCAATCGAACACCAAAAAGAACCTGTCGGACAATTATTGGGTCCATTTGTCCCCGCATTTGATACCGTTATCCCAACGACAAGGCCAACCCCACCAAGCACAATAATCGCACCAAAAATAACGCTTGCAATTAATTTCCAATTTGTCTGATTTGCACTGTTATATCTTCTCTTAACCGGTCTTTTCCTGTACTTTGCCATCCTCAATTTTCTCCTTAGTTACACAAATCCCCAACCCACATTATCAAACTTCTGTACTCTCGTCAACTGAAATTATTTCCGTGCTTTTACTTGCTTTTACGTATTTTATTGAATACCAAACCCCAGAAATAATCGTTAAAACGGTTGCCGCAATCATAACCGCCCATGCGGTATAAGTAATAACTTCAACAAGCGTTCTCATCCTGTCCGTATTTCCTGTACCTTCCCACATTGCAATAATCGCCGCCAAAAACATAAACATTGATATACCTACAAGTTGGCAAGCGGTTTTATATTTTGCAACCTTATCCGCCGCAACATCAACACCTTTACTTTGCCCCATAAGGCGAATAATAGTCGTAATATAATCCCTTGCAATCGCAATAAACACAATGATAACCGCCGCATAAACAGGCATTATAAAAAGAAAACTTGAACCTCTCAAACCAGGGTCTACCGCAATCAAAATAAATCCGGCAAGCACAAGCAATTTATCCATAGCAGGATCAAGAATTTTACCAAGTTCCGACACCTGATTAAACCTTCTTGCAACCCAACCATCAAGAAAATCTGTTAATGCCGCAACAATAAAAAGAACAAGTGCAACAAGTCTGCCATTTTCAATAAAGAAACCACTAAACCCTTGAATCGCCCCTATGTAAAACAAAAGGATAAACGGAATCAAAAGCAATCTAAAATAGGTAATCTTGGTCGCAAGCGTTGCCCTTGTAAACCACCCAAACCAATCAACTTTGGTTCGCTCTTTAGACGCGGTAGCTTCAATATCTCTTACTTCTTCACTCATAATCTAATTATTACCACAAAAGTAACGATATGCCAAACATATTTTTATCTAGGCTTTTGTGCCAGACCTTTTCTTTCTGTTAAAAATAACAAACAGTAATGCACCAGTCGCAAGTCCAAATGCCGCAAGCCCCGCACCCGCAATAACAAGTGGACTTATTCCAGAATTTCCATTGCCCTCTTCTTGAGGATTATACTCATCATTTCTCTCCCAAACCGCAAAGAGTATCATGCCTTGTGTAATCTCTGTCTCAAAGTCAAAAAGTTCTCTATCCACATAACTGTCATTATATAACGACCATCCAACGAAATCAAAACCTGGACGTTCGCCTGGATTATACATAAATTCAAGCAAATCACCATAATAAACGGTAACAGTACTCGAGTCACCTCCAAAATTATAAAGTGTAACCGTGATAACCGTACGTGTCCATACCGCACGCAAAGTTATTTCCTCGGTTATCAGTGCTCTTGCAAAATCGAACTCAACATCTGATGCAACACTTGTCCAATGTAAAAATGTATACCCTTGCTTTGTTGGATTACTTGGTCGCACTACACGCCCTAATGTGTGCTGAATATTTTGATATGGCGTACCCGTTAACAATCCACCTGCCGCATCAAACTCAACACGCACGTTTATTTCATTCCAAACCGCATAAATTCTAACATCACCTTCTCCCATAAAGTGTCCGAAAACAAAACCCTCTCCATTCGCGGTTTCCCAATGCGAAAAAGTATACCCAACACGCGTTGGCGTTGCTTCAAACGGATTTATAATCGTTGCCCCAAATGCAAACGGAAATCTTCTAACATCCCCATCATAAAGTGTAACAACAAGGTCAAAGTCATTCGCATCAAAGTCCGCAAAAAGCAACAAAATCCTGTCAGGCATTGTCACAGAAGATACCACATTCCCACTAGAATCTGTCCACGTCGAGGTCAATGCATCGTAATGATTACCACGGTCATCTGTCCATCCTCGGAAGGAATGCGTAATCGGATTAGGTGCACTTGGTGTAAATAACGATGCATTCACACTTGCCCCAAAACTAACGGAAACAGAGTCATACAAATTCCCAACACTTATATAAAATCTTGCATCAAAACTTTGCAATTCAAATTGTGCATAAACCCTTAATACCTCACCTTGTGTGGTTAACGCAGGCATCGTTCTTGCAACACCTGGTCTTGCAAATTCTTCTCCATCATGATCGGCCCAATACAAAAACGTATGCCCATCACGCAAAGGGCTCTGTGGTAAATTAACCGTTTGCCCAAAATTATGTGCATAAACTGCAATCGCACCTATCTCGTCATTGTAAATAAAGTGAATAAAATATTGATGTATCCTCCACCGTGCATAAAGCCCCATACTTCCATTAGGTGTATGAATAACAATTGCCGCAGGATTGCTTACCCTGTAACCTTGTGCATCAAACACTTGCCCATTCGTACCCTCTCCCATTGCCGCGAATGAACTGTTAAACCATCCTAAAAACTCGTGCCCTGGTCTTACTGGAATTGTCGGAACTCTTTCCGGCCATACACCTCCACTTACAAGACCTGTAAGGTCCGCAGGCATACTTGACATATTAACCGAACCATCCCAAACGTTGCTTCTGAATTCTACACTTCCGATATTGCCATAAACCGCATACAATGTTGTGTTTGGCATAATGCGTGTTGTAAAATCAAACTCTGGTCCATTTGAACTTGTTGACCAATGTCTAAAATACATTCCATTCGGTGCCGTTGGTTCATGTGGCTTAACAATTCTAAACTCGCCATCTGTTACACCATTTGTAACTATACCATTGTCGTTAAAACTCATTGGATGAACATGTTGCATGTCTCTGTTCCAACGTGCCCATTGACCACTTGGTTGAATATCAACCCATGCATTTAAAACGATATCCATGTACGGTGAATCAAACTCTCCAAATGTTTGCGAACCAACCTGCACTGGGTCCCCTAATCTTCTATTCCAATGCGGTGCGGAATTTGACATTCGATCCATCACTGAACTACTTGCAGTAAAATCCCACATATAAATATTACTCAAATGCACATTTGATGCATTTCCTTGTACAGACCATCCTACAGTGGCGAAATCATCAATAGCAAAATTATGAGAACCTGTATTATCAGTCACCACATTTTGAATCAAAGACCCCGCTGATAGAGTTCCATGGATATGCGAAAAAAGAGCAGACCCATGGACATGGGCTCCTGGTTCAGCGTTAAAATTCACGCGACTGTTTAGAATAACCGAATCTCCTGTCACTCTATTAGTCAAACCTGTAAGATCATAAAATCCCTCAAGATTCACACACATGGATGAATTTAATATCCATGATGATTCAAGTTCATTAATAAATCCTATAGCAGTATCTTGATGTTGACCCGCTCTCATACGTGTATTCCTCACGTGAACATTGTTAATCATTGACGACTTTGCCGTTCCTATGAAAAGCGCATCCTGGTTATACCACCCAGGCACAAAATTTCTTAAAATATTGCCTAGCATCAGATTTTCTATTACCGCATTTTCAACCACACCAAACAAACCAGAAGGTGCATCCTCCATCATAAAACCATGCATAAAGTTTGAAATTTCAAACATTGCACCATTAAAATTTGCACGGAAGAATGTACCACGAAGTGCATTAAAATCAAACTCCGAGTTACCTATTACAATGCGTTCCCCATCCATATCAATATCCGCCGTCAAAACATAATGAACATTTGAATTATTATAACGTGCATCATCCACCGCATTGTTCACAACATACGCAAGATATTGCAAATGCCCAGGCGTCGAAATTTGAAACGGATTCGTCTGTGTTCCATCACCGTGCTCGAAAGGCATATTTGTTACCGCCTGAGATGGAGTACTCACCATACCGACAACCGCCATACCTATTCCTGCACAAACCATCATAACTGCAAGAACACTTGCGGTCAAAAATGACAAACTTCTCTTACTTCTCATTCGTTAAATCTCCTCTATCGTTTTGCTTTACTAGTTATCTATAATTTCTTTAACACTTATTCAAAATCTTGTCAAACAATTTTTTATCTATAAATGAACAAAAGCATCTTACGGTGCATTTCAGCCAAGATCCTAGACTATAGAAAACTTGCAACTATACCAAGTCCAATAACAACGGTAATTATCAAATAAACCGCAACTATCCTTGCCTCCGCAAAACCTTTCTTTTCCAAATGATGATGAAATGGCGTCATAAGAAACACTCGCTTGCCTTTGGTTTTTTTGAAATAGGCAACTTGGATAATAACACTCAGACTGCTTACAACATACATAATTCCAAGAATTATTATAAAGAAACTCATAAAAGAAAATATTGCAAGTGTCGCAACCAAACTTCCCAAGTACAAACTTCCGGTGTCACCCATGAAAACTTTTGCCTTGTTTGTATTAAACATTAAAAATGTCATAAGTCCACCAATCGTAATCGCCGAAATCCAATGCATTTGACCAAGTTCCAAAAGACTTCCACCAACCGAAACAAAATACGAAATCACAATAAAAAACACAAGATAAGCAATAGTAACAGAACCTGCAAGCCCATCAATCCCATCCGTCAAATTCACAGAATTGGTTGTGGCAATAATCGCAATGAACACAAGCGGAATTATAAACCACCCAATATCAAAATAAATATTGACAAACGGTATTAAAATCCGACCTTCTTGGTTAACAAGAAAATAAAATATCGCAACAAGCAACGCAATACCACCCTGACCTATAATCTTTTGATATGCACGCAAACCCAAATTCTTCTTTGTTTTGACCTTTATAAAATCATCTAAAAACCCAAGTAATGCAAAACCCAAACTTGAAACCACAATCACAAGTGCAAACGGAGTGTTCGACCGCAAAAAAATCGGCGACAACAAAATCATCGGCAAAATAAAAATGAACCCACCCATTGTAGGTGTACCACTCTTAGAAGCATGAAAATCAACATAATGAAGTATCGCCTGCCCAGCCTTTAATCGCCGCAAACCTTTAATTATGAACGGTGCCGCAATCAAGGAAATAACAAACGCGGCAATCACATAAATCAAAATATTCCGCATTGTCACCTCCTCTTATTTTTTTTCCTAGTCTGTGTCATTTCTTGTCGAATTATGCTAAATTTTTGCGAACACTTTTCTGTTTTAGATTCCTGTAATCTTCAACAACAGTCATATCGGAAAATGGTAATTTTTCTCCGTCAATTTCTATGTAATCTTCCGCCCCTTTACCTGCAATAACCACAATATCACCCGATTCTGCAAAATCAAGCGCATGATAAATTGCCTCTTTCCTATCTTCAATCATTGTATATCTTTTCCCAAGGTTCTCACAAAGCTCTTTCTTACAACATTCTTGTGTTTGTACCACCGAAACCTTGCAACCTGCTTCAATCTGAAGCATAATCACCCGCGGACTCTCACCCCTAGGATTGTCACTTGTTATAACTGTATAATCCGCCAACCGACCACTTATAATGCCCATTTGCTCACGTTTGCCTGTATCACGCTCTCCACCACAACCAAACACACTTACAAGCCTCCCCGACTTCTCACCTTGCAATAACTCCCTACATGTCACTAAAATTTTTTCCAAACTGTCCGGTGTATGTGCATAATCAATAATCACAGAAATCCCAAAAATTTCAACGGTATTAAAACGCCCAGGCACCGATTCAAGTGTTCCAAGTGCCTTTGAAATCTCCCTATCCTCAAAACCAAGTTTCTTAACTACATTAATCGAGGCAAGTGCATTATACACATTAAATTTACCGGCAAGTGGCATGTTATACTCAACACCACCAAATATAAACTTTGATCCACTTGAACAAAGTTCCAAATTTGTAACGTCCGCAAGTTTGTACGAAATAACACCACTCTTTACATTATTAAAAATTCTTTGCCCTTCAATATCATCAATATTTGTAACAACAGCATCCATACTTGCACCAAACCAATTAACCTTTACATTTGCATATGTTTTATAATCTTTGAAAAAATCAAGATGATCCTGGCTTAGGTTCGTAAATACACCAACTCTAAAATTAATTCCGCAAAGTTTCTTCAAAAATATTGCATGAGCCGAACATTCCATCACAACAAATCGAACGCCTTCTTCATACATTACCTTAAAAAGTCCATGCAAAATAATAGGATTAGGCGTAGTTAACTCGCTCACAAGTTCTTTAATACCCCCATCGGCACTTAAAATTTTTGCCCCAAGTGTTCCAATAATCCCAACCTTATTTCCTTTAATCTGTGACAAAATATGTCCAATAATATGTGCGGTCGTTGTCTTTCCATTTGTTCCGGTAATGCCAATAACATTTAACTTATCAACCACATTATCATAAAATGCCTTTGCCACAAGACTCATAACTTCTCGTGCATCGTTAACAAATACCTGAGGAATTTTTTTTGAAAAAAGCCTAGGCAAAATACCACGCTTAAAAGAGGATTTTTCCAAAACAACCGCAACCGCACCACGCCTTATTGCCTGTTTAATAAATTTTGCACCATCGGCTTTACCACCTCGGAGTGCAAAAAACAAGGACCCAGGTCGCACCTCACGACTGTCATGCGTCAAGTGTTTAACCGAAATACCGCAATTACAATTTAAAAGCTCAAACTCGACAATACAACTCAAAAGTTCACACAATTTTTTCATTCCAATTAATATTCAAAACAACACACAAACAATATGTTTCGACATTCTTTTCAGGCAACCTCTACTTAATCGACAACCCTGGGAAAAATTTAACAGGCACCCTGTTCGTCCTTTGTAAATATAACCTGTACGCAATATTAATATGAAAATCATTCCCACAAGGCACACCAAGTTCATTAATTAAATCGACAAGCCCATCAAGAACCTCATCTCTTGTCCCGGCACTTTCGTCAAATTGTTCAATTTCAATAAAAATTCCTAAACCATGCACCTCTTGCACAAGAATTTCTTCTTTCGCTTCTTGTCCATTTTTGCCTTCTTTCTTAAATACGTATCCTGTCATTTTTTTCACACACCAATTAGAAAGTCCGGCCGCATCAAAAATTCGCCTTGATGCATCCACATCAATATTGCATGACAATTTTTGTTCGCTTATCACATTATTATTTTTATCAAATGCTTTGTGTTTATAAAGAAGTGTCGCCACGCCATCATTCGAAAAATATTTTCTCTCTAACTTTACATCTCGCACAAGAAATGAATTTCTACTTAAATCTTTAAATTCTATACACTTTGACAAATCAAGACGAGTATAATAAAAGTCTGTAATATGTAACCTTTCTTTAAAGAAATACCCTTTGTTGTTAAGAAGTTTAAACAAGGTTTCCTTATCACACAAAACCTCAACGGTAATTTCAGATTGAAGATTTCCATCCTTAACTTCCACTCTCACCTCCATCACCAAATGCCGACGGTGGTGCAAAATCACTAACATTTTCCATGTATTGTTCGGTCAATGTTTTCGGTGGCGGTGGTGCCTCGTAAAATGGATCATATTTATCAGGATTATATGGTTCAACTGGATCACCTGCCAAACCAATATCATCAAAAGAATCAAGTCCACCCATACCAAATAAATCATCGTCCATTCCGTCACTTGTATTTTCTTCCATTACATTTATTTCACCAAAATCCGACTGCACATCTGCTGCCGCCTCATCTTTGATTTCTTGCCGTATCTGACTTGCAAGACCCATCAAAATCGCAAGTTCCTCATCCATATTCACCGAATTATTTCCACCAAACGCATTCGCGGTTACCACATCGTTCCCAGACACAATCTCATCATCTACACTTGGCAACTTTGGCTCGGACACCTCTACGTCATCATCGATTCGTGGCAACTTAGGAATTTCCAAATCACCAAAATCAACCGAATCATCAATCAAAGAACTAAGTTCCTTTAACTTTTCATCGATCTGCATATCTTCCAAAGTAATACCCGCCTCAACCGCATTCTGGTTATCCGATTGCTGCTCCAACTGGGTAAACCCTTGAGATTGCTCTACCTCCGACTTTTCCGCATAAACTCTTCGAACACCTCCACCACCAATTGGATTAACCAAGGAAAATAACTTTATTCTGGTAACAAACCTATTCTGTGTATCAAGTTCTGGCAAATCAATAACATACACCTTTGTGCCTTTATCACGTATCATAGAATATAACGGAACAAGATCACCTATGCCGGTCCATATAAATACCGAATCAAACTCGTTTATCAAGTTTAAGCGCATAACATCAACAATTAACCTTGGATCCGCAACACTTACATTCTTTTGTTTAAACCTCATTCGACCAATTGTTTCAAGACGATTCTCTGCAACAAATTCCTCAAACTTTGCAATCTTGTCATCGGTATAACCGTACAACTTTCCATACACAATACTGCCATTGCCTCGCAAATGCGAAACAACCTCCATAAGATTATCAAGCGATGCCCCTGTATTATCAATATCAATAAACAACGCAATTCTGTCACCACCCCTGCCAAAACTTCTTGCCGCATTCATCTGTGAATGCACAAAACTCGGACGCCCCATAGTTGGTATAGGTATTCCCTGCAAAACCCCAGGCCTTGGCATTATTGGAGATACATGCGACGGTGGCATATGCATCATATGTGGTGGCATCCCCTGTGGAACTTGGCTCAAAGGACTTTGTGGCGATTGTTGATGTGATGCTTGAGGTATTGAAGATTGCTGTGTCTTAACCTGTGCTTGATCCTGTAAAGGTGTTTGTACTACAGAAGGCTTTGCAGATTGCTGAACACCTGTTTTTGAACCAGAAACTTGATTTGCTGTCTGTGTTTTAGCCGCAAAAGTCTTTCTAAAATTTGCTTGTGATTGTTCAAGTTCCCGTCGTGCCTCTTCTGCCTTTTTCGCCATAAAATCAACAGGACTCAAAGGCTTTACCCCTTGTGGTGGCCTTGGTGCGGCCGCGAACTGTTTCACTTCAACCTTTTTTTCTTCTACCCTTTCACCAGGTTTTTCTTTAACCTTCGCAATTTCTGCTTGTTTTACATCTACGCTCGAATCCTTAATCCCAAGTTTTTTTTTCTCTACATTTGCCATTTTTTGTTTTGGCTCTGGTTTTGCAATTACGGCAACCGTCTTCTTAACTGGAGGTGTTTTTACAACAGGCACTTCAATCTTTGATTTTGCATGAACTCTCTCGCCCTTTGATTTAATATGCCTCATCTCACCAACTTTCATTGGCTCGTGACCTTTACTCTTGCCCTTTTCCTTTGCCATAAATTTTGTCTCCCCCAAACTTACTTATAAAAGTGTAACACAAATAATATCCGCTTCATACAAAAAATTTGCACTATAAAAGCACCAGATTCAATCTTAACACCGCCGCGGACGCAATCATCGCCGCATTATCTCCACACAAACTCTTATGTGGAAAGTATACATTTACATCCTTTTCCTCACACATTTTTTCAATCTGCTCACGCAAATAACTATTCGCACTCACCCCACCGCTCACCGTCAAAATATGATATTTTGTTCTATCAAGTATCCTTGAACACTTGTGCACAACCTGTGCAATCGCCTCTTTTTGAAAAGAAGCGGCAATTTTTTGTATGTCTAACTCTTCTCCTTTTTGCCTAATCCGATTAACATAATTAAGCACAGCGGTCTTAAGTCCACTGTACGAAAAACCTTCTTTATTGTAATTCGGCTGGTTGACAAATTTAATGAATTCACCTGTAAACTTTTCTGCCTCTGCCTCAATCGAAGGCCCTCCTGGATACGGTAACCCAAGAATCCTCGCAACCTTATCAAACGCCTCACCCACCGCATCATCAAGCGTCGATTCAATCAATGCAACACGCCCTTTGTCACCCACATCA
>Ga0131853_10006274_pt1 | contig 21490 bp, 20 predicted proteins | sample TergutLab28metaG_FD_92764 | JGI IMG/M metagenome (GOLD analysis project Ga0131853, IMG submission 92764) | Labiotermes labralis P1 segment gut microbial communities from Petit-Saut dam, French Guiana - Lab288 P1 (version 2) (version 2) | ecosystem: Host-associated > Arthropoda: Insects >... | reverse complement strand
TCCGCCATACGTCGTCAGCGTCAAACTTGCGAACCACTGCGGGTTCGCGGCGTTTGCCACTTCCTAGTCTGGCGAAAAAATCACTCGAAAATCCGCCGAAAGCGGGTTTCCAAACACGCCCTAATCAATTGATTAACAGTTCCGACAACAGCGGAGCGCGCGCACCACCATATTTGACAGAGGAGAACACACATGGAAGGCAAGATAACTCTCTACGATTCCAACGGCACAAAGATGGGCGAAACATTCATACGCCGCGCAAAACAGCTTGTAAAGCAGCAGAGGGCGGTATGGGTTGACGAAAAGCAGGACGCGGTACGCTTCGCGCCCGGCCAAGAACATTCCGGCACCGACACGCCCGCACAGGACGACGCATCTGCGGAAGAAACCGAGACACCCGCCCATGACGACACCCTGCTGATAACCTTGGCGCAAAAGAGGCTTCAAGACCGCGGCAGATTCATCTTCCACACAGCCGCCGTGGTTCCCGTCTGGTTCATGACCCTCTTCGCGCTGGCCGTTTTGACGGGCATGAACCGGCTGGCGCAGCTGATGTTCATGTTCTTCTCCGGGGCGTGGTTCGCGGCATATGCCATTCACCTGTGGGCGTTCGCCTGGCCGCGGTTCAGGAAGAGCAACATGCGCAAGGAGCGCAAGGCCAGACGGCTGGCGATGGAGGTCAGCAACCTTCGGGCAGAGCTGGAGCGGTAAGCTCCGTCCGGCTAACCAAATATTTACACAACAACAGCGGTGTGGCATATGCTCACCGCTGTTCACGTTTATCCACAAGAATATTAGGATTGTTGTTGACAAGAGTATCGCGGTAATCTATAATACAGTCATACCGTACAGGAGATGTTTTGCGTGAAAAAGCTAAAGGTGTTCTTAGTGGCTCTGTGCATCGTCATAGCCATGCTCATTATCAACGCGCCCGACATTAATTATGGCCAAGGGCTGGGATACGGCGCGATCCGCAGCTACTATTATAACCACGACACACAGCAGCGATAGCCGCCACAGCATTACGACTGTAGCGGCTGTGAGCTGCTTTTGTTATAAGAATATCCCGACACTTACCACAACGGAGATGATTGTTATGCCCGTACTGTTCCTGGCATTCTGGATAATACTTAACTCTGCCGTCACGCCCGAGGTGTTGGTTATCGGCGTGCTGATCAGCGTTGTTATGTCGCTGTTCCTCTACAAGATGGTGGGCCTAAGCTTTGCCAAGGAGAAGCAGATCTGGGCGAAGGCTTGGCCGATAACAATCTACATGTCCATGCTGCTGTGGGAGATCGTCAAGGCGAACATCCAGATGATCAAGATCATCCTCTCGCCCAAGCTGGAAATCCACCCGCAGATAGTATACTTCCAATCGCCCGTAAAGTCCGACTTCGCCAAGGTCATGCTTACCTACTCCATAATGCTTACCCCCGGCACCGTAATATTCGAGCTTAACGGAGACCGCTTCGGCATACACGCCATAGACCCCACCATGACGGACACCATCAACGACTCCATATTCGTCCGCATGTTGCAGGACAAGCTGGACGACACCACCGAAGGGGGGCAGTAACGTGTTTGACTACAGCGAGGCCGTAAACATTGTATTGCAGTTCGGCATAATGTTCCTTGCCGTAACCATGTGCCTGTGCCTCTTCCGCGCGGTGAAAGGCCCCAGGCTGGCCGACCGTATTATCGCCGTGAACATGATCTGCGTCAAGACCATCCTGCTGATAGTGCTGGTGGGCGTAAACCGGGACGAAGTGTTCCTTATGGACATCGCTCTTGTGTATGCCCTGCTAAGCTTCCTGGCCATTGTGGTGCTTACGAAGTTTATGCTGAACGTAAAGCTGAAGAGACAGCGCAAGGCGGCCGCCGAGGCCCTAAGCGGCAAGGAGGTGTAGCCATGGAGCTGATAAGGTTTGCGATAGCGTCGGTATTTCTGCTGAGCGGGCTGTTTGTGCTGGGCGTGGCCACCTTCGGCCTGTTCCGCCTGGACAACGCACTCAACCGCCTGCACGCCGCCGCAAAGTGCGACACCCTGGGTTCGCTCTTAGTGCTTGTGGGGCTGGCCATCTTTGTGGGGTTCAGCTTTATGACGCTGAAAATTCTGATACTGATCCTCTTCTTCTGGGTGACGAACCCCGTGGCGGTGTACATGATCGGCCGCGCCGAGGTTCAGACAAGCGCGAATGTCGAAAACGAATGTGACGTGATAGAGTTATGATAGTGTTTGACATGATCATCTTCGAATATATGATGCTGGTGTTCCTCATCGTCTGCGCCCTTGCCGTGTCGTTTACGCGCAAGGTTATTTCCGCGGTAATAATCTTTATGTCGTACAGCATTGTAATGTCGATACTCTGGGTTCTGCTGGAGGCTCCTGACCTTGCGCTTACGGAAGCGGCCATCGGCGCGGGCATCACCAGCGTGCTGTTCTTTCTCGCGATAAAGCGGATAAATTCCATGGGGAAGGGAGAATAGGCCATGCCGGACAACAGAGACAGCTCCATGCGGCGTTTTGTGGACTGGGTAAACGCCGATGAAAGCCTTCCGGACGACGCTTCGTCCTACGACACAACAGAAACGGAAGAAGCCGACGACCACCACGACCACGAGGAGCCTTACGAAGAGGACAACACCGACGACGAATCCGCCGAGGAGTTTTCCGGCGACTACGACGGCGACGACGAGTTCAACTACCCCGACGCAATAGCCGATGACATCACCGAAGATTCCGACGACGGCGGCGCACCAGCCTCCGAAGAAAACGTCTCCGGAGACGACGACACCTTTGTGATCCAAACCGAAACCCTGCACATGTCCAAGCGCGAAAAGCTGCAGATGAAGCGATTCAGAATCTTCTACCTTACGCTGTCCGCCATTGTGGCCATCAACGTCAGCGTGATCCTGCTGATAACCGTAAACTACCTGCCCGAATTCGGCTCGCCCTACAACCCGGCCGTAAACGAGGTCTATCTGCGTTATGTCGAGATGGGCGTGTACGACACAGGCTCCCTCAACATGGTTGCGGCGGTGCTGTTCAGCTACCGCTCCTTTGATACCCTGGGCGAGGCGTTCGTGCTGTTCACCGCGGTTATCGGCGTAATAATCCTCATGCGCAAGCCGAACGAGAACCGGAAATAAGGAAGGTGCCAACATGCCCAAGAAGTGCAAGCTCTACCGCGAAAAGAAATCGGACACCAACCGCTCGATGCTGCTGCAGGCTATTGTCGGCCCCATAACGCCGTTTATCATGATCTACGGCATCTACATCCTCTTCAACGGCCACCTCTCCCCGGGCGGCGGCTTCTCCGGCGGCACGATACTCGGCACGGGGCTTGTCCTGTGTTCGCTGGCCTATGGCTCGGAGAAAGTCAGCAAGGTGTTCAGCGAAAGGGTGCTGACAGTCACCTTCTGCGCGTCTCTTGCCTTCTACGCCGGCATCAAGGTCTGGTCCTTCATGGTCGGCGCAACGGGCGGCACCACAGGCATCCCCCTTGGCACACCCGGCACGATACTAAGCGGCGGGCTTATCCTTCCGCTGAACATCAGCATAGGGCTTGCCGTCGCCGTTACGATCTACAACTTCTACGCACTCTTTTCGGAAAGCGAGGCATAGCCGTGGGCTTGATCACCAATTTCTATGAGGCAACGGCCATGATACTGTTCGGTATCGGCTTCGTTACCCTGCTGCTGCAGAAGAACCTTATCAAGAAGATCATCGGGCTGAACATCATGGATTCGGCCATATTCCTCTACCTGGCCACCACGGGCTACATAACCGGCAGGGGCGCGCCCATCATCATCGACGGCATTGTCTACCAAGACGCGTATGTGAACCCCTTGCCCAGCGCTCTGGTCATGACGGGTATCGTCGTTGCAGTTAGCATAACCGCCTTCGCGCTTGCCCTTTCCCTGAAACTATACGAGCATTACGGCACACTTGACATGGACAAGATAGCCCTGATGTCACGCGGAGGTGACGTTTAATGGGTATGACGTTTCATTTTCCGCTGTTTATAATCTTCCTGCCGATGCTTGCGTCGGTTGTAATGCCGCTTCTGCGCAACTCCAACATCGCGCGGCAGATCACCATCTGGGTGCAGGTGGTGATGATCGGCCTGTCACTGGGGCTTACGGCCTCCCTGTGGAACGCGCCCGTGCCCTACTTCACATACCTGATGGGCTACTTCCCCTCGCCCTTTGGCAACGAGATCCGCGCGGGTATGCTGGAGGCTCTGCTGGCCGTCACCTTCTCCACGGTGCTGCTGTTCTCGGTGCTTGGCACCGGCTACGACACCAACAAGGACATCATCCCCGGCAAGCGGCCGCTGTTCTACTGCATGATCAACTTGCTGAACACCTCCCTAATGTCGCTGGTGTTCACGAACGATATATTCACGGCCTATGTGTTCATCGAAGTGAATACGCTGGCGGCCTGCGCCATTGTCGCCACCAAGGAAAACAAGGACACCCTCAAGGCCACGCTCAAGTACCTGCTGCTTAGCGTAATGGGTTCCGGCCTGTTCCTGCTGTCCACGGCCTTCCTCTATGCCATCACGGGCCACCTGCTGATGGAACCGGCGCGAGAGGTCATATCCTACCTTGTGCAGGACGGCCACTACCACTTCCCGCTGACGATGACCATGCTGCTCTTTATTGTGTCCATGGCCGTCAAGAGCGCGTTGTTCCCCTTCCACACATGGCTGCCCGACGCCCACGGCTCCGCCACCACGGCGGCCTCGGCCCTGCTCTCCGGCCTTGTGCTGAAAGGTTATATCGTAATGCTGATGAAGATGCTCTACAGGGTCTACGGCCTTGAAACCGTGGCGGCTCTGGGCGTGTTCCACGTGCTATTCTTCTTCGGCATCACCGGCATGATCGCAGGCTCTGTAATGGCCTGCTTCCAGACGAAGTTAAAGCGGCTTATCGCCTATTCGTCCGTTGCGCAGATCGGCTACATCTTCGTGGGCATGGGGCTTGACACCCAGGGCGGCTTCACCGCCGCCAGCTACCACATCATCGCCCACGCCTTCACCAAGAGTATGCTCTTTATCGCCGCCGGCGCGCTTATTGCCGCGTCCGGCTCCTACAATATCGCCGACATGACGGGTGCCGCGCGCAAGAACAAAATGGCGGGTATCGCCTTCACCGCCGGCGCGTTGTCCATGGTGGGCATACCGCTCTTCGCCGGCTTTGTGTCGAAGTTCTACCTGGCCGGCGCGGCCGTACAGGGGCAGACCAGCATATGGATCACCATGCCTGTGCTTGCGGTCAGCACCTTCCTGAACGGCCTCTACTACTTCCCGGTGCTGATCCGCATATACTCCAAGGGCGACGGCGCAAGCGCGTCCGTTGCTCCCGCCTGCAAACCCGCGCCGAGCTTCTCCGCCAACTTCACCCTCGTGTGCCTTATGGCGGCGAATATCGCCCTGGGCATATTCTTTACGCCGTTGCTGTCCGCGCTGGAAAAGGGTTTCGTGTGGCTGGGCTAATGCGTTCGCTTTAATTAGATTGAGGAGATGTTCAAATGCTGCCGATAACAATTATGCTGTTCCTGCTTGTTATGGCCGGCGTGATAGCTTCTGTGAAGGCCAATGCCACGGCCAAGATGCTTGCCGTCGGCGCGTTTGCCGTGGCCTTCGGCCTTTCGGCCGCACTGCTTTCGCAGAGCGCGAACGAGACCATACGCCTTGTTATCGGTGCCGCGCCCTGGAACATCTATGTGCTGGTTACGCCGCTTGCGGCCTTCATGGTCTGCCTGTTTGTGGGCGTAAGCCTGATGGTCGTGTGGGCGTCGGCCAACCTTGTGGACTATGACATCGAGCCGGCGCGAATTCCCATGTACTACGCCCTTGTGTGCGTGCTTATTGCCTCCCTTGTGGGCGTGGTGATCTTCGGCAGCCTCTTTAACGTGTTCATACTCATGGAGGTCAGCTCCTTCGCCGCCGCCGGCATCATCGTAATCAAGAACCGCCCGGAGAACATGCGCGCGGGGCTTAAATACCTCACGCTGTCCATACTCGGCTCCAGCTTCATCCTCATGGGCATCATCACGCTTTACGCGCTTACGGGTTCGCTGTCGGTAACGGGCATACACCAGAGCCTCTCCGCCGGGTACGCCGGCAATGAAGTCGCCGCGTATAACGCGCTGATGTTCATAACCATTGGTGTCGCGCTGAAAAGCGGGCTGTTCCCCATGCACATCGCCTTCCCTGACGCTTACTCCATTGCGCCTTCCGTTTCTTCCGCCCTGCTTTCCGGCCTGGTGCAGAAGGCGTATATATTCTTCTACATCATGGTGCTGCACAAGGCCTTCGGCGCGGAAATTCTGCTGAACGACCGTGTTATGACCACGACCTTACAGCTCGTTATGATCCTGGGTGCCGCCGCGATGATCGCCGGCAGTGCAATGGCCTTGCTGCAAACGGATCTCAAGCGTATGATAGCCTATTCTTCCGTGGCACAGGTGGGTTACTTCTTCCTGGGTGTCGGCATGGGTACGCGGCTGGGGCTGTTTGCCGTGGTGTTCCACTTCCTGACCCACGCCGTCACCAAGGCCATGCTGTTTCTTGTGGCCGGCTCTGTGATCCGGCAGACCGGCAGCCGCGAGATCGGCGACATGGCGGGGCTTGGCACAAAGATGCGCGTGACAATGGCTCTGTTCACCGTGGGCGCGCTTTCCATGGTGGGCATACCCCTGCTCATCGGCTTCAACAGCAAGTGGTTCTTCGCAATGGGCATCTTCGACTCTTCACACATATGGCTGCTGGCGGTTCTCGCGCTGTCGTCCCTGCTTAACGGCTGTTACTATCTGCCCGTGGTTGTGCGGGCGTTCTTCGGCGATACCGGCGGGGAGGCCGTGCGGCTGCGAAGCGTCCGCGAATGCGCGGTACGCGGCCTTGCCCCCATCGTGTGCCTTGCCCTGCTCGTAGTCGCCTTTGCCGTTATCAGCGGGCCTGTCAGCTATATCAGCATCGGTATAGACAGTATTTGGTAGGTGTGCCATGCTTCCGATAGCCATAATCTTGACGTTGTTCGCCGCCGCGGCTCTCTGCCTTATTTTCAAGGCCGACCCCGCGGTGAAGCTGATTGCCGTTGCGGCTCACGCGGCGGCCTTCGTCCTCTCCCTTGTGATGATGCACGCCGCGGCGGCCGAACCCATCAGCGTAATACTCGGCGCGGAGCCATGGAACTTCTATGTGCTTGTGACCCCTCTCGACGCGTTTATGGCCGCCCTGTTCACGGGCGTTGGCCTGTTTATCGTCTGGGCGTCCGCCGGAATGATCGGCCACGACATCGACGCCCCGCGCTTACCGGCCTATTACGCGCTTATGTGCGCCCTCGTGGCCACACTCTGCGGCGTGGTTGTGTTCGAAAACTTCGTGAATGTGTTCCTGCTGGTGGAGGCAAGCTCCTTCGCCGCCGCCGGTTTAGTCATCATCAAGAACAAGCCGGAGAACCTCAAGGCCGGGCTGAAGTACCTCTCGCTGTCAATACTAGGCTCCAGCTTCATACTAATGGGCATAATAATACTCTACTTCATCACCGACGCGCTCTCCATCACCGGCATTTACGCAAGCCTTAGCCACAACCTTGCCGGCAACGAAGATTCGGTGCGCAACGCCCTGATATTTATTACGGTCGGCACCGCGCTCAAGAGCGCGCTGTTCCCCCTGCACATCTGGCTGCCGGATGCGCACAGCACCGCGCCCGCGCCGTCGTCGGCCATTTTGTCCGGACTTGTGCTGAAGGCGTACATATTCCTGTACATCAAGATCCTGCACAAGGCTATCGGCGCGGACATCCTGCTGAACGACCATGTGCTGTCCACGATCCTGGGCGCCGTGATGATCACCGGCGCAACGGCCATGATCGCCGGGTCTGTGATGGCCCTCTTGCAGACGGACATCAAGCGGCTTATCGCCTATTCCTCCGTTTCGCAGATCGGCTACATCTTCATGGGCATTGGCATGGGTACGCAGCTTGGGCTGTTTGCGGCCATGTTCCACATCCTTGCCCATGCCGTCACAAAGCCGGTGCTGTTCCTGTCTGCAGGCTCCATCGTCGAGCAGACACACAACCGGGATATCGAAAAGATGTCCGGCCTCTGGGCGCGGATGCGCGTTACAATGGCACTCTTCACCACGGGCGCACTCTCGATGATCGGTATTCCGCTGTTCATGGGCTTTAACAGCAAGTGGGTCTTCGCCGCCGGCATTATTGATTCTCAGCACTACTGGCTCCTGGGCGTGCTGGCCTTCTCGGCCTTGCTCAACGGAAGCTACTATCTGCCGATAGTCTTTCGCGCCATCTTCGGCAAGTTTAACACGGAGGACGAGCTTGCGGATCAGTCCGCACCGGAACGTCCGCTGAAAGAACTCGCGCCCGTCATCTGCCTGGCTTCGCTCATCATCATATTTGCGCTGTTCAGCGGGCCGGTAACATCCTACATCTTAATAGGCATTTCAAGCATTTGGTAGATATATCTGCGGAAGGTGAACAGCATGAGTTTTTGGCTCCTTATCCCCATACTACTGCCCATCGCGGCGGGCGCGGCTCTGCCGGCGGTTACAGGCGGCAAACGCGGCAGGCTTCAAGTTTATGTCGCGGCCGTGGTCGCGGCCAACACGGTTATCGCCCTTGCTATCGCAAACGCGGGCTATGCCGGCCTGAGAGTGCTGGAGATCACCCCGGTCATCAACCTCTTCCTGCGCACGGATGATCTTGCGCGGTTCTTCCTTGTGCTTGCCTCACTGCTCTGGCTTGCCGTCACGTTCTACGCCTTCGCCTATATCGAGCGCGAGGCCAAGGACGCCGCCTTCTTCCGCTTCTTCCTCATGAGCTACGGCGCGGTGGCCGGTGCCGCAATGTCCGGCAACCTGTTCACGCTCTACCTCTTCTACGAGCTTATCACCCTGCTGACATATCCGCTGGTGGTCTACTCCGGCACACCCGCCGCCATGAAGGCCGGCGTGAAGTACCTGATGTACTCCTTCTTCGGCGCGGGACTTGCCCTTGTGGCCTTTGTGTTTGTGGCGCACTTCGGCGTCACCACAGACTTCACCCCCGGCGGAGTGCTGGATCGGGCCCTGCTTGCCGGCAACGAGGGGCTTCTGCCGTTCATGTTCCTGCTGGCCTTCCTTGGCCTTGGCGTAAAGGCCTATATCTGGCCGCTGTTCGACTGGGTGCCCGCGTCCTACCCCCTTGCCCCCGCTCCGGCCGCCGCCCTGTTTTCGGGCGTGGTGTCCAAGGTTGCGGTGCTGGCCATCATCCGTACCACATTTTACCTCTTCGGCGCGGACTTCATTTTCGGCACATGGGTGCAGACCGCGCTTATCGCCATAACCATGTTCACCGTGTTCAGCGGTTCCATGCTTGCCTACAAGGAGAAGCTCTTCGCCAGGCGGCTGGCCTACTCTTCCGTCAGCCAGCTGTCATACGTGCTGTTCGGCATAATCCTGCTGAACCCGCTGGCCTTCCTGGGCGCGCTCCTGCACGTTGTGTTCCACGGCATTATCAAGACCGCCCTCTTCCTCTGCGCCGGCGCGGTTTCCCGCAAGACGGGCAAGACCTATGTCTACGAACTGCGGGGTATCGGAAAGGCCATGCCCATTACGATGTGGTGCTTCACCCTTGCGGCTCTGGCCTTGGTGGGTATACCGCCCACAGGCGGCTTTATCAGCAAGTGGCACCTTGCCATGGGCGGCATAACGTCCAACCACCCGACACTGGGTTTTGTGGGCGCGGGTATGCTGATGGTCAGCGCGATGCTCACCGCCGGCTACCTCGTCTCCATCTTCGCCGCGGCCTTCTTCCCCGGCCATAACTACGACTATAAAAAGCTTGTGAACACCGAACCCGGCAAGCTGATGACCGTGCCGCTGATAATCCTCGCGGCCCTGGCCATCCTGCCCGGCATGTTCCCCGCTTCTCTGATAGAGTATATCAACGGTATTGCTAACGTAATCATACAATGAGGTGCCTGACATGACGTTTTCGGGAAACCCAAGCCTTCTGGTGCTGGTGTTCTGGCCGATAATCGGCGCGGTGGCCGGTTATATAGTGGGAAGGTTCAACAAAAACTATCGCGACTATTTCGCAAGCTTTGTCGCGGCCACAACCTTCCTTGGTATCGCGGCCATAGCCCTCACCTCTTGGCCGGCCAACCTGCCCTACTTCGAGTGGAGCGCGTTCATGGGCTTTCGAATGTACTTCCGGCTGGACGGCTTCCGCGTGGTCTACGGCGTTATCGCCGCGTTTATGTGGATGGCAACGACCATATTCGCGCGGGAATACTTCGCCCATTATCGCAACCGCAACCGCTACACCTTCTTTTCGATGATAACCTTCGGGGCGACGCTGGGCGTGTTCTTTTCCGCGGACCTGCTCACCACCTTCCTCTTCTTCGAAATTATGTCCTTCGCGTCCTACGTGCTTGTCGTCCATGACGAAAAGCCGGCTACCATCGACGCGGCGCGCACATATGTGGCAGTGGCCGTTATCGGCGGCCTGTCCCTGCTGTTCGGCATCTTTATCATTTCGCACACACTGCAAACCACCGAGATCGCCATGCTCTACAGCGCGATCCAAGCTTACGAGGGCGACCCAGGCATCCTCTACCTTGCCGGGGCGTTCCTGCTGGTGGGTTTCGGCGGAAAGGCCGGCATGTACCCTCTGCACATCTGGCTGCCAAACGCCCACCCCGTGGCTCCCGCGCCCGCAAGCGCGCTGCTCTCCGGCATACTCACCAAGGCTGGGGTGTTCGGCATAATCATCATCGGCGCGTTGATATTTAACCGCAACTTCGGCTGGGGCGTGCTGATGGTCAGCATCGGCGGCGCGGGAATGATCACCGGCGCGATGCTTGCCCTGTTCTCCACAGACCTCAAGCGCACCCTGGCATACTCCTCCGTGTCGCAGATCGGCTTCATCATCCTTGGCGTGGGTATGCAGGCCATTATCGACCCATACTATACATCGCTGGCCGTACACGGCACCATGCTCCACATGGTCAACCACTCCCTAATCAAGCTGCTGCTGTTCATGCTGGCCGGCGTGGTTATGATGAACACCCACGAGCTTAACCTCAACAAGATACGCGGCTTTGGGCGCGGCAAGCCGCTGTTCACCTTCGCGTTCCTTATGGGCACTATGTCCATCATCGGCGTGCCGTTCTGGAGCGGTTACGTCAGCAAGACCCTGCTGCACGAAACACTGGTCTACCATGTGTGGCAGTTCCAGTACTACAGCTGGTGGTCGTCATACTTTACGATCATGGAGGTTCTGTTCACCCTTACGGGCGGACTCACCACGGCCTACATGATCAAGATCTTCGTATGCCTCTGTGTCGAGAAAAACCCCGTATGCCAAGCCAAGATGGCCGGCTACAACAAACGCTACCTCTCGAGGACAAGCTCCGCCGTGATTCTTGTCTGCGCCCTGCTTATGCCCGCCCTGGGGCTTATCCCCTACCGGTTTATGATACCGATTGCGGCCATGGCGCAGGACTTTATGCTGATGACCGTGCCGGCTTACGAAATCAACTTTCTTGCGTGGATAAGCCTTCGCGGCGCGTTGGCCTCCATCTTCATCGGCTCCATCATCTACGCGCTGATAGTACGGGTGTGCCTGATGTCCAAGGACGAACACGGCCACATGGTCTACATCTATGCCTGGCCAAGCTACCTTGATATCGAGCGCAAGATCTACCGCCCCCTGCTGGCTGTGGCGCTGCCCTTTGCCGGCGCGCTTGTAGCCCGTTCTGTGGGAAGCTTGCTCCCCGCGGCCGCCGCAAAGACCTTCCGCGGCTTCAACCTCTTCCGCGCCTTCTGGATCCGCGAGAACGAAGCCGCGCAGATCGCCGCAGACAAGGAACAGGCGGAGCACAAGACACACGCCGAGCTTGCGCATATCGCACAGGCCGCGCACATCCTGAACATGCGCTTTAGCGGAGACTTCTTCAAGGTTGTGTTCAGCTCACTGGCCTATAGCCTGCTGGTGTTCTTCATCGGCTTCGCAATAGTGCAGATTGTCGTATTCACAGGATAAACATAGGACTAACCATCGGGAGGATCACGCGCATGACAGGCACCACCGCTGACTACAAGTTTCTGGACGAATCCTGGGCGAAGGCCCTGATCCAACTCAAACGCCTGTATACCGACGTGATTTTCGATACGTGGATCAAGACCCTAGAGCCGATTTACTATGACGAGGACATCTACATCGTACAAACTAACCGCGACCTGTTTAAATCTACCATTGAACAGAGATACTTAAAGGATATCACAGGTGCTGTGCGAAACGCGACAGGCACTGATTTTGTCGTGAAAATAACATCTTCCCAGCACGGCGGCAAGAATTCGTCCCAAGAATTCGACGACCTGCACGACCGCCTGAACCGATCGAACCTAAAGGCGCGTTATGTGTTCGAGTCCTTCGTAAAGGGCAAGAGCACCGACTTCGCATACGCCGCGTCTGTGGCCGTGGCCGAAAGCCCGGGGCAGAGCGCGTACAACCCGCTGTTCATCTACGGCGGCGTGGGGCTTGGCAAGACCCACCTCATGCAGTCCATCGGCAACTTTATCATCGAGGCGAACAAGGACGCGAAGGTGCTGTATGTCAGCAGCGAGGACTTCACAAACGAGCTGATAAAGGCCATCAAGGACCGCAAGAACCTTGAGTTCCGCAACAAGTACCGCGGCGTAGATGTGCTGATGATCGACGACATACAGTTCATATCGGAAAAGGAGAGTACGCAGGAAGAATTCTTCCACACCTTCAACACGCTGCACAACGCCGGCAAGCAGATCGTCATCACCAGCGACCAGCCGCCCAAGAAGCTGGAAACTCTCGAGGAGCGTCTGCGCTCCCGCTTCGGCTGGGGTCTGATAGCCGACATCACCCTGCCGGACTTCGAGACCCGCACCGCCATACTCGAGAAAAAGGCCGACGCGGAGAACCTTCGCCTGCCCAAGGACATAACGCAGTATCTCTCGAAGAACATCGTCTCAAACGTGCGCGACCTTGAGGGCGCGCTCAACAAGATATCCGCAATGTCGAAGCTGTCGGAGCAGAGCATCACCATCGAAAGCGCGGAGCTGATCGTGCAGGAGATCATGGGCGAAAGCGCAAAGCGCGAGATCACCATGGAGCTTGTGCAGCAGATCGTCGCCGACTATTACAGCCTGACCCTGGCAGACATCAAGAGCCGCCGACGCACAAAAAACGTGGCCTATCCACGCCAGATAGCCATGTACCTCTGCCGCAAACTGCTGGACGAATCAAGCACCAAGATCGGCCAGGCCTTCGGCAAGGATCACTCCACAATCATCCACGGATGCGACAAAATCGCGGATGATGTGGAACACGACATACATCTGCGCAATGTCCTGTTCGAGATCGAAAACAGGATCAAGGGATAACTCATTACTTACGAACAAGTTATCCCACACTTATCAACATCCGTGGATAAGTGTGTGGATAATGTGTTGATTATAATGTGTAATTGTGGATAGGCCGGCGCGGCTGTGGACTGGCTGGATAAGCTCCGAGTTGTCCATAAGTTATGAAAACGGTTATCAACGGCCGTACAAGCCGTGAAAGTCTTGTCCGCAAATGTTATACCAATTATCCACGCGCCTACTACTTCTGCTTCTGAAAATATAGATGTTATTACTACATATACAGCACAAACGTTACGGAGGATGGATATGAAGATACGATGCATGAACCAGCTGCTTGCCGACAACATAAACTTGGTGATCAAGGCTATATCGTCGCGCACTACCATGGAGATTCTGGAGTGTATACTGATTACGGCCGAAGAAGGCGAGCTTAGGCTCTACGCCTCCAACCTGGAAATGTCCATCGAGACGTATCCGATCATCGGGGCGGAAATTATTGAAGAAGGCCGAGCCGCCATCGACGGGCGTATGCTAAGCGACATTGTGCGCCGCCTACGCCCGGACAAGGTATCAACAATCAGCGTCGAACAAGGCAACCTGGTCAAGATAGAGTGCTTCAAGTCGGAATTCAAGCTACTGGGCTTTAACCCGGAGGAGTACCCCACCCTGCCATTTGTGGAGATGAACCATGTCTACCGCTTGGAGGCCGCGATATTTCGTAACATGCTGCGCCAAACAATCTACTGCGCCTCGCAGGACAATGTAAAGCCGGTGTTCACCGGCGCGCTGATAGAGTTTAACCCCGGTGAGGACGCGGGTACCATGAACATGGTCGCTCTGGACGGCGTGCGCATGGCTCATACGTCCGTGACCCTGCCGGAGGATCACTCCCGCGCCGCGCTCAAAATAATTGTGCCGGCCAAGGCTCTGGCGGAGGTTCTAAAGCTGGCCGGCACCGACGACGACGAGTTTATCTCCTTCCACGCCACCGACAAGCACGTTCTGTTCCGGCTTAGCAAGGCCACACTGGTGACACGGCTTATCGACGGAGACTTTATCGACTATCGGCAGATATTTAATGTGGATCAAGCCACCTTGGTCACGTGCGACAAGCTGTCGCTGCTTGCCTCGCTGGAACGCGCCGCGCTCATCGCCGTAAAGGAGACGCGCAGCATCCCCGTGCGTATGGACATCGACGGGGATGTGCTGAAAATCGCTTCCATGGCGCAGATCGGCAGTGTTCACGAAGAGCTTGACATCGACTTCGACGGAAGCCCCTTGCAGATCGGCTTCAACCCTAAGCTTATGATAGAAGCCCTGAAGGTGATCGACGCCGAATTTGTAAACCTTTCGTTTAACTCCGCGCTAAGCCCGTGCATCGTGCGGCCCACGGGAGAATCCGGCAGCAAGCACCTTGTACTGCCGCTTCGCCTGGAATCGTAATGTTTGTAACAAGGCTTGGGCTGCACAACTATAGGAATCTGGAGCGTCAGCAGCTGTTCCTGTCCGACGGAATGAACATCTTTGCGGGGCGCAACGCCCAGGGCAAGACAAACCTGCTTGAATCCATCTACCTCTGCGCAAGCGGGCGGGCAAAGCGGGCGCGGCACGACAGGGAGCTTGTGCGCTTCGGCGAGCGCGAAGCCTATGTCCAGCTGCACGTATCCCCGGCGGGCGGGCGGTATCCCACACAGATAGACATTCATCTGCGGGACGACAGGCCCAAGGGCATCGCCATCAACGGCCTTGCCATACACAAGCTTGCGGAACTCTTCGGGAAGCTGCTCTGCGTGATATTCACGCCGGAGGATCTGTTGCTGATAAAGGAAGGCCCAGCCGAACGCCGCCGCTTCATAGACATGGAGATGTGCCAGGTCAGCCGCGTGTATGTCTACCACCTCCAGACCTTCCACCACGTTCTGAAACAGCGCAACAGCCTGCTGAAGAGCTTGAAGGGCGACAGATCCGCCGCGCGCAGTCTGCGCGATACTATGTCTGTGTGGGACAACCAGCTGGCCGAACACGGCGCGAAGATATACCGCGAGCGCGTAAACTTCGTGGAGGGTCTGCACAACGCCGCAAGCGGCATACACTCCGACCTGACAGGCGGCCGTGAGACCCTTAGCATAACGTACAAGCCGAACATCCTGCCGGAGGACTTTCCGCGCAAGCTGGAACAGTCTCTGGAGCGTGATATAGCCCTGGGTTCCACATCCGTGGGCATCCACAAGGACGACCTCTACTTCGCGGTGAACGGTGTTGACGCGCGTGTCTACGGTTCACAAGGCCAGCAGAGAACGGCCTCACTTGCGGCCAAGCTGGCGCAGATCGAGATGGTTACGAAGCTTGCCGGGCAGAGGCCCGTCCTGCTGCTGGACGATGTGCTGTCGGAGCTTGACGAACATCGCCAGACATGCCTAATGCGCAGCATCAGCGGCATACAGACCGTCATAACCTGCACAGGCGTGGAGGATGTGGTGCGCAAGATTTCCGGCGCGACAAACTATAATATCTACAACATAGAGCATGGAGCCGTAACGCAGTAGGCGGCACAACAAGGAGAGTATATGTCTAACGAGTATAACGAGTCACAGATCCAAGTGTTGGAAGGTTTGGAGGCCGTGCGCAAGCGGCCGGGAATGTATATCGGCACAACATCGGCAAAGGGCCTGCACCATCTTGTCTACGAAATTGTGGACAACGCTGTGGACGAAGCTCTGGCCGGCTTCTGCACTGAGATAGTCATTACGATCCACGAGGACAACTCCGTGTCGGTTATCGACAACGGGCGCGGAATCCCCATCGGTATACACCCCACCAAGGGCATACCCGCCGTGGAGGTTGTGTTCACCATGCTCCATGCCGGCGGCAAGTTCGGCGGCGGCGGCTACAAGGTCTCCGGCGGGCTTCACGGTGTGGGCGCGTCTGTGGTCAACGCCTTGAGCAAGCGGCTTGTGGTGAACATCTACAGCGAAGGCAAGGTACACGAGCAGATCTACGAACGCGGCGACACCGTACAGCCGCTCAGCGCAGTGGGCGACTGCCCCGCTTCGCAGACGGGAACCCTGGTACACTTCTGGCCGGACAGCGAGATCTTCGAGGAGATGGAGTACAGCTTCGACACGCTGAAACAACGCTTGCAGGAGATGGCCTTCATCACCAAGGGCTTGAAGATAACCCTGCGCGATACGCGCCAGGAACCCGCAAAGGAACGCACCTATCACTACGAGGGTGGTATAAAGCAGTTTGTCGAACACATCAACAAGAACCGCAACCCGCTGTTCAAGCAGATATTCTATGTAGAGGCCGAAAAGGAAGGCGTGCTGGTTGAGATCGCTTTGCAGTACACCGAAGAGTTCTTCGAGTCTACGTTTACGTTTGTGAACACCATCAACACGGCGGAGGGCGGCACCCACCTTGCGGGCTTTCGCGCAGGGCTGACCAAGGGCATCAACGACTACGCAAAGAAGGCCGGCCTGCTGAAAGATTCGGACAAGAACCTCTCCGGCGACGATGTGCGCGAAGGTTTGGCCGCCGTAGTGTCCATCAAGATAAGCGACCCCCAGTTCGAGAGCCAAACCAAAATCAAGCTGGGCAACTCCGAGGCGCGTTACGCCGTGGAATCGGTGCTGTCGGAGCATCTGGGCTACTTCCTGGAGGAAAACCCGTCCATCGCCAAGTCCATCGTGGAGAAGTCCCTCACCGCGTCACGCGCCAGGGAGGCCGCACGCCGCGCAAGGGAGCTTGTGCGCCGCAAGGGTGTGCTGGAAAGCGCGAGGCTGCCCGGCAAACTAACAGACTGTTCGGACCGTAACCCCGCCAACTGCGAAATATTCATCGTGGAAGGTAACTCCGCCGGCGGCTCCGCCATCAACGCCCGCTTGCCGCGCACACAGGCTATTTTGCCACTGCGCGGAAAGATAATGAACGTGGAGAAGTCGCGGCTGGACAAAATACTTTCCAACGAAGAGATAAAGTCCATGATACTGGCCTTCGGCACAGGCATACATGAGGACTTCGACATATCGAAGCTGCGCTATCACAAGATAATCATTATGACGGACGCGGATGTGGACGGTTCGCACATTCGCACACTGCTGCTCACCTTTCTCTACCGCTTTATGACACCGCTGATAGAGAGCGGCAACATCTATATCGCACAGCCGCCGCTCTACAAGGTGGACAAGAATAAGAAAACCTACTACGCCTACAGCGAACGCGAGCTGGAACGCCTGTATGAAGAGATAGGCCGCGAAGGCACGCCGCCGCCCGAACGTTATAAGGGCTTGGGCGAAATGGACGCGGAACAGCTCTGGGACACCACCATGGATCCGGAGAAGCGCACCCTCTTGCGCGTGGACATCGAGGACGCACGCGCCGCCGACGAAATATTTAACCAGCTTATGGGAGACCGCGTGGAGCCGCGCCGCGAGTTTATTAACGAACACGCGGAGTATGCGGTTAACATTGATGTGTAGACAGGGGGTAATGTCGTGAGACGTTCGGAGAGAGAAATTACGGATTGGCAGGAAATTGTGGATGTGCTTAGGCGCGCCGATACGATCAGGCTGGGGTTAAACGGAGATCCGTTTCCGTATGTTGTTCCGCTGTCCTTCGGTTTTGAGGAAGCCGGCGGGCAGGTGGTGGTCTACTTTCACGGCGCGCGGGACGGTTTCAAGCATACGCTTATCAACAACAGCGGCAATGTCTGCGTCGAGGCGGATATCTTGCACAGATACGCCGAAACGCCGTCGGGCGGCCTCACCGCGAAGTATGAGAGTGTGATCGGCTTCGGCATTGCCGAGGAAATAACGGGTGACGAGGCCATCCGCGGGCTGGACCTTATCAACGACCACTGCGGCTACCACGGTTTTGTCTACGACCACGCCGCGCTTGAGAGAATGAGGGTCTACCGCATACCGCTCGTGTCGCTGACGGGTAAACGCAACCTACCATAGAGTAATCTATAATGAATCAACTAGGAGACGCGAATGTCAGAAGAAAATAGTGTGTTTGACAAGATCCAGCCTATTGCGCTGGAATCGGAAATGAAGAAGTCCTACATCGAATATGCAATGTCCGTAATAGTTTCGCGCGCCCTGCCGGATGTGCGGGACGGGCTGAAGCCCGTTCAGCGGCGCATACTGTACAGCATGTCGGAACTGGGGCTGGAGCCTAACAAACCTTATAAGAAGTCCTCGAAGATCACGGGCGACACCATGGGTAACTATCACCCGCACGGCAACTCCTCCATCTACGATGCTCTCGTGAGGATGGCGCAGGACTTTTCGCTGCGCTATCCGCTGATAGACGGCCACGGCAACTTCGGCTCGATGGACGGTTTCGACGCGGCGGCCGAACGTTATACCGAAGCGCGGCTTTCCCGCCTTTCCATGGAAATGCTGACAGATCTGGAGAAGGACACGGTTGAGTTTGTACCGAACTATCTGAACGACGCAAAGGAGCCGACGGTGCTTCCGTCGCGCTTCCCGAACATATTGGTGAACGGCTCCACGGGCATAGCCGTGGGCATGGCCACGAACATTCCGCCGCACAATCTGGGCGAAGTGTGCGACGCGGTTCTGCACATCATCAACAACCGCATAGACGACAGGCCGACGGACATCTTGGATCTGATGGGCATTGTGAAGGGGCCGGACTTCCCCACGGCGGCCACGATCCTGGGCACAAGCGGCATACGCCAGGCTTACCAGACAGGGCGCGGGCGCATTATCGTCCGCGCAACGGCGGACATAGAGACAATGCCCAACGGCCGCGAGCGCATTGTCGTCACCGAAGTGCCGTACCAGTGCAACAAGAGCCGCCTGCTCGAAAAGATCGGCGAGATGGTGTCCGAGAAGAAGATCGAAGGGCTTAGCGAAGTTGTGGACGAAACAAACCGCAACGGCGTGCGCATAGTGTTCAGTGTGAAGAAGGACGCCAACGCCAATGTTGTGCTTAACCAGCTTTACAAACATTCGGGCTTGCAGGAGAGTTTCAGCGTGATTATGCTGGCCTTGGTGAACAACAAGCCAATGCTGCTGAACCTCCAGCAAGTGCTGGAACACTATCTGGATCATCAAGTGGATGTCGTAACGCGCCGCACGCGCTTCGAGCTGGACAAGGCACTCAAACGCCAACACATCCTCGAAGGGCTGATTATCGCGCAGGATAACATCGACGAAGTTATCAAGATCATCCGCGCGTCTGACGATACTGCCGCCGCACGGGCAAACCTTCGCGAGCGTTTCGCGCTTTCGGAGGAACAGGCTGAGGCTATCGTGCAGATGAGGCTGCGCGCGCTAACGGGGCTGGAGAAGGACAAGCTCCTGGCGGAATACGCCGAACTCAAGGCATTGGTGGAAGAGCTGACGGCCTTGCTTAACAGCGGCAAGCTTCTGCTGGCCAAGGTGCGCGAAGAGCTTTCGGTTCTGCGCGCCAAGTTTGGCGGGGAACGCCGCACGGCCATCGTACACGGAGACGGCGAGATAAACCTGGAGGATCTGATCGACGACGAGCTTTCGGTCATCACCTTCAGCTACATGGACTATGTAAAGCGCATACCGCTGAACACATACAAGTCGCAGAACCGCGGCGGCAAGGGTGTCACGGGGATGCAGATACGCGACGAGGACTTCGTAAAGGATCTCTTCATCGCCAGCACCCACGACTATATCCTCTACTTCACAAACATGGGGCGCGTGTTCCAGACCAAGACCTACGAGATCCCCGAGGCCGGGCGGCAAGCCCGCGGGCGGGCTATCGTGAACATGCTGAACCTGTACGAGCGCGAGAAGATCGCCGCCGTAATGCCGATACGCGAGTTCAGCCCCAATGAGTACGTAATGTTCGTCACACGCGGCGGTATTGTGAAGAAAACGCCGATCAGCAGCTTCTCCAAGAAACATTCCCGCGGCCTGCTGGCCATCAACTTCAAGGAGGACGACGAGCTTGTGTCGGTAATACGCACCGACGGCAACCAAGAAATATTCATCGCAACACGCCACGGACAGGGTGTGCGCTTTGTTGAAAGCGAGATACGCTCCATGGGCCGCCAGGCCGCCGGTGTGCGGGGAATCCGCCTTGGCGAAGGTGACGAGGTTGTCGCCGCCGATGTAATCGGCAATGAGTGCAAGCTGCTGTTCGTCACTGAATCGGGCTTCGGCAAGTGTACCCCGTGCGAAGAGTTCACCCCGCACAAGCGCAGCGCGAAGGGCGTCAAGATATACAAGATAACGGAGAAAACGGGTTCCATCGTGGGTGTTTGCAAGGTTAGCCAGGGTGACGAACTTATCCTGATCAACTCCGAAGGCACCATCATTCGCATACGCATTGACGATATCTCCACAACCGGGCGCGTGGCGCAGGGCGTGAAGCTCACAAACCTGGAGGACGGCGTAAAGGTCGTGGGTATGGCGAAGATCGAGATCGACGAAGAACAGGACGAGCCGGAGAGTAATGTATAGCCATTCGACTTGAAAACACTCCGAGCAAACGCAGGATTTTTGCGCAAGTGCTAGGAATGAGGGACGACGCGTACCCGCAGGGTACGTTAGAATGCTGTGTGCCGGTGGCACACGTTCAGCATCCGGAGCGTCAGCGCAGGAAAAAATGACAACGCAATTGCGCAAAAAGACAAGTTTGATTGGAGTGTTTTCAAGTTGAATGGCTATAAGATTTCAGCGATGGAAGGACGCGCCAAGCAGGCCGCGTTTAGCACGCCCCACGGCGTGATACAGACACCGGTGTTTATGAACGTTGGCACTGCCGCGGTTATAAAGGGCGCGGTGTCCACGGAAGATCTGGAGAACATCGGCTGTTTGGTGCAGCTTTCAAACACATACCACCTGCACCTGCGCCCGGGAGACGAGCTTGTGCGCGACATGGGCGGGCTGCACGGCTTTATGTCGTGGAACAAGCCAATCCTCACGGACTCCGGCGGCTTCCAGGTCTTTTCGCTGGCGCACAAGCGCAAGAGTAGGCAGGAGGGAGTGCGCTTAGCGCCGCACAGAGAGGGCCGCTCTGTGAGTATCGGGCCGGAGGAAAACGAAAGAATAAAGTCCAACCTAGGCACG
>Ga0131853_10006273_pt1 | contig 21491 bp, 23 predicted proteins | sample TergutLab28metaG_FD_92764 | JGI IMG/M metagenome (GOLD analysis project Ga0131853, IMG submission 92764) | Labiotermes labralis P1 segment gut microbial communities from Petit-Saut dam, French Guiana - Lab288 P1 (version 2) (version 2) | ecosystem: Host-associated > Arthropoda: Insects >... | reverse complement strand
CCGGAGGGATAGCATACGCCACAGCCGTGAGCGGGTGATCCAAGAGTCGAAAGCGAATCCAAAAAACACGCCGCCAAACGTTCCAGGCCGCCGTTTCCAAGACCGGGGTCGCGCTCGGCGTCCTCAACTTCGGCAGGCTCTACGCCCAATTCCTCCAACACTTCGTTAACAGTGTCGTTAAGTTTAAGGTTAATAAGCATGTCTCCAAGGAAACGCCCCATCAGGAATTCCATCGAGAGATAGTAAACCAGCTTCACGTCTCTTTCAACATACTCTTCATGTGTATGAATCCACTTGTCTGTCACAGAGTCCTTGATGGCGTAAGCCAGCGCCTGGTATATCTGCACAGTGTTCGCGCTCTTGATGCTCTTGCGAAACATGGTCTTTACGTTTTCGACGACTTCGTTCAGAAGCTCGTCCTTGCTCTTTCCAAGCTCAAAACTCATGTAATCTAACCCACCTTCGTTAAATATGTTAGGCTTCGTGTTCCAGCTTATATAAGCGGAGACTATGCCCTTCTTGATAAGCCCTTATTTGTTTTATATCAGCCCGTATTTCTTTATTAAAATCGTAAAGCTGTACATAGCCGTCAAGCGCAGCGCCAAGCTTTTCACCATGCTCGTTCTCAATGACAATAATCCTATGCTTGACTTCTTGGACTTCTTGCTTAACTTCATGAACCTCTTGCTTAAGTTCTTGAATTTCCTGCTTAAGTTCTTGAACTTCTTGTTCTATGTTGTCGAGGCGACTGTTTATATTTTTCAATTCTCCCAAAATTTGCTGCATAATTTCATCTTGCTGTTGCATGAAAGCCCCTCCTCTAAAACCATGATTCCAAGGTTGCCAACGGCGCTGTCATTCACAAAAAATTGTGGAAGACTCACGAAAGCGCTCCCCCACAACGGCTGTTATCATCTCTATCCCCTCATCAGCCAAATTTCTCTTTAAGCGATTGATAGAAATTCTCAAGGCTCTTCACGCCTTCGCTGGGATAAACGCAGAACGGAACCTGCCCCAAGTCTATGTGTTTTGCAACGCAGTCACAGCATTTTGCGTGATTATCGCAATCCTTTGGGCATGGACACGGATGCTTATTTGCACAGTTCACTAATTATTCCCCCCTTGCGTCAATTTTATTGTACGGCAAAATATGTATCAGATATCGCTTAGTACAATTCTATCATTACGTGGTATCAATTGTCAACTCTTCTTGGCGCTCTTTCGATATCTGCATAAGCTTTCTCAAGAGCTTTTCCATGTCGTCGGCGTTCTCCGGAGAAACACGCGCGCGCCCTCGCGCCACTACGGAGTCCTCGCGCGACGCGTCGTATACCGGCAAACCTGCCTTCCTCTTGAACGCCGCTACCTCCGAGACAACAGCCATGCGCCGCTCAAACAGCGCCGCCAATTCCGCGTCGATGGAGTCGATCTCATCTCTCAACTGAGCAAGCCTTTCATTTCCCGCACCCATCCATATCCTCCTATCAAATAGTTGATAAGTGAGCTTCACGTTGTTCATTATATGTACAGAACTATGAAGGTCTATGACTTTACCATCACCAACTCGACATAGTTTTTTTGCGGGTTTTTATTTTGCACTTATTTCTTACCGCACTCTGGTATATACCGCTCTATAAGGCGCAAGGCCCTCAACATGCCTTTCAAATGTATTGTGAGAAAGCGTTGCGCTGTTGGAGCTCAAGTCTACAATGCTGTAGTAATTTATTCGTTGCTCGAGGTCATCAGGGAAAAAGATAACCAAATCCCCGTAAGCGTTTATCAGCCAATATATCCGTTGCCTGTTTACGCCTGTTACAAATTCTCCGTCACCCATGTCGATATTAGGAGCATTTAATGTAAAAGAGCTAAAGTGATGTCCTTCCGGCATATCACTTTCCAGTACAGCCCATGTACCTACTAAGTTGTCTATCATTTGCTCGCGTGTCATTTCAGCAAACGGTGATGGCGGCGATTCAATAATTACTGTTCTGGTCGCGCCGTTCCAATCTACACTAAAGCCAATCCTCTCCAGCAAAGGGCGTATCGGGAGCATTGTACGACCGTTAATAATTTGAGCGGGCACATCAAGCTGAAAGTTTTGACTGTTTAACTCAAAATGAGAACTTCCAATAAGAACACGAAACTCGTAATTACTATATGGTGAGCCTTGTGAGCCAACCAAAACCACCGTGCGCGTATTGTTGTCGAAATCCACGTCGAAGCCGAGAGCCTCAAGCACGCCACGCACTGGAACAAGAGTGCGCCCATCTACAATAACGGGCTCTTGGTCGGCAAAATCCACCTGATGACCATTGATGGTGACACTTATCTCATTGGCATATAGAACAACGGGCATTATCAAGTTCAAAACCAACATGAAAACCAGAGCTGCCGATAATATTCTCATTGTTCTTCTCATAGATCAAATCCTCCTAGGTTCAAAAAGCTTCTTGCCTAAAAAATATCTCCTCGGCCTTCTCCGCCTGAAAAGCAAGCATAGTCATACCTCCCAGAGCTATAAGTCCGCGGCTTTGAGCCTCTTGCAGCAAGCGCGTCGACTTCGGGTTGTAGATCATGTCGAAAACACCTGTGCGAACGTAGTCCAAGAAGGAAAAATCGGCGAAATCGTCGTGGCCATACATTCCCAGAGGGGTTGCATTTATGAATATATCGGCGCGCTCATCCCGAAAGCGTAGAGGATCGGTTGTTATGACGGCAAGGTCGAGTACTTCCATGCAGGTTCCTGGAAAGTCTGTTGAGACAGCATCAACCAAGGCGTTAGCGTGCGCAAATGAGCGTGCCGCGATAGTTACGAGCCTAGCTTCGTTTACACAGGCAAATACGGCTGCCGTACGCGCGGCGCCACCGGCTCCGGCTATCACGACATTCTTGCCGCGCAGATTCAATCCTGCCTGCTCCAACGAACGCTCGATACCCCACAGGTCGGTATTGTGTCCCACCAATTCGCCGTCTTGCGGATGAATGGTCACGGTGTTGACAGAGCCGCAAAGTCTGGCATATCCGGTCAGCCGATCCAACAACGGGATTATGGCCTCTTTATGCGGCATAGTTACGTTAAAACCACGCATGTGCCATCTGGCGAAGTCTACCCAGCCGGCAAGTTCATTTGGCCTGACTTCCGCCATGGAGTATTCGGCGGGGCGGCCTTGACGCCTAAGCGCGCTATTATAGTGCCGTGGTGAAAGACTGTGTGAGATTGGTGAGCCTATAACAGAATATCCGGCTTCCAGCGAATTATGATTCGTGGCAATGGCTTCAAGTACTGCTCGCAGCGTGTCGTCAACATCACCCTGAATTTCAATCGTTATATCGGCAGATTCTTGGTATAATGGACGCCGCCGCTCTGCCAGCCCGTAAAGCTTTGAAACGTCTCGCGCAAGCAGAGGGCGGATGGCTTCGGCTCCGTTTGTGAGATCGGCGGCTATGCGGTCAGGGCTTCGATCCAGAAAGACGATCAGACCGTTTTCACTCAAACTGCTCATGTTGTCTTGTCTCAGCACAACCCCCCCGCCTGTAGAAACGACCGTGCCCGAAAGCTTTGCTACCTCTGCCGCCGCCGCGACCTCGCGCTGCCTGAAGCCTTCTTCGCCGTAGGTTTCAAATATTTCCGCAATCGACATGCCCGCGCGCTCTTCAACTATAGTGTCGATATCGGCAAAGTCCATCCCCAGCCGCTGTGAAAGCTCGTGCCCAATGGTCGTTTTCCCCGCGCCCGGCAAACCTGTCAGAACAACGTTTTTCAAGTCAGTCCCTCCCACTTGTCAAGGATACATACGGCCAGACACGCCTCCACCACGGGTACGGCGCGCAAGACTACGCATGGGTCGTTCCTGCCTTCGGATCGGACGGTTGAGTTCTCCATTGTTTCCAGGTTCACCGACGGCTGCTCTATTGCTATTGAAGGCGTCGGCTTAAAACCGGCACGGACAATTATCGGCTCGCCGTTTGTGATCCCGCCCAATATGCCGCCGCAGCGGTTGCTGCTAAAGGCAACCGCTCCGCCTTCGGCTCGAATAGCGTCGTTTGCCTGGGAGCCTCGCATCTGAGATATTGAGAAACCGTCGCCGAACTCGACGCCCTTCACGGCGGGTATCGAGAACAGCAGCGCAGACAGCGCGCTCTCCACAGAACCAAAGAACGGCGCGCCAAGACCGGCCGGAACGCCGGTCGCGGCGGCTTCCACAATACCGCCTACGCTGTCTCCGCCGGCTTTTGCGGAAACTATCTCGTTTCGCATGAGCTTGGCCGCGTCCGGGCACAATGCCGGAAATCCGCCGCTTCGCAGTATCTCAAAGGCCTGCGGCAAAGGCTGAAATGGGCATCTGTCGGCCACGCTGCCTATCCTGACGACACGTGCGCCAATGACGACCCCTCTCCGCGCCAGCATCTGCCGCGCCACGGCCCCCGCGAACACAAGCGGAGCGGTAAGGCGGCCGGAAAAGTGCCCGCCTCCGCGCATGTCGGCAAAACCCTTATACTTTAAATGAGCCGTGTAGTCGGCATGTCCGGGGCGCGCGATTCGGCGATTGTCCGACGCCTCGCGCTCGGCGTCCACATTTTCGATCAGCGCGCAAAGCGGCGCGCCCGTGGTCGTTGAGCTTTTCAGGCCGCTGATTACGCGCACGTCATCGGGTTCCTTCCGCGCGGAAGATATCTCGTCACGACCCGGGGCGCGGCGCGAAAGCTCGACCTGGCACTCGTCCATGTCGATTTTCTCACCCGGCGGCAATCCGTCGATCACGACGCCTATCGCCTCTCCCCGTGATTCGCCGAATATTGTCAGCTTGATCCGTTCACCCCATACGCTGGACATACTTTCTCCTTTAGGAAGATGTTTCTCTGACCGCCGTGAATGTTACGACAGGCGACCGGATGTCAGTCCCGTACCCGATTTCATGCCTGATTTCCGAATATCCGGCCGACCCAAGCAACATTTCAAACTCATATATACCATACCAATACAGCGTAAAATTAGATATCTCCGTATTCAGTATCTTTCCGTCTCTCAGCAGCTCGTATCTATGGATGTACGAAGTCTTTTGCGTTACCCAGTCAATATCCTCGCTAAAGCTTGTAAACAGTATACCCGTGCCATCGGACATCTCGTAACCGTATGATTCAGTCTCACCCTTTTTGAAATCAGTAGGCAGCAACAAATCTATGACAATCTTCCCGCCCAAATTCAGATGCTTGAAAAAGGAAACCAGAACATCGCTTACCAGCCTCTTTGGAAGCAGGCAAAAGCTCCCTGTCGGCATTATTATCGCGTCATATTTATTCGGCAAGGACATCTCCGTTAAATCCTGTCGGTATAACTCTGCGCCAACGCCGCATTTCTCCATATTAGCCCTGCACTTCGCCAGCATTTCTGGCGATATTTCAACACCGTCAACTTTCAGCCCCTGTTGGATCAGGGGTATAATCATCCGCCCCGTACCGACTCCGGCTTCAAGGATAAGACCCGTAACATACCGCAGCTTTTTGGAATAATACTCGATGTCACCCCCGATTGAACGGCCTACAGGCTTCGTGTACTCGTACAAAATTGCGCTTAATTCTCCATATTCCTTGAACATTGTCGGGGGCTCCTTTGTCTGTTTATCTGCGCTCCCAATCATTCCAAAACTGGGGGTACGATTTATCTACGCATTGCCATCCCGTCAGCGTAACTTTACAGTCACACCGCAGAGCGGCCAAAGCGGCCATCATAGCGATACGGTGATCCGCGTGAGAATCGGTTTGACCGCCGCGAATACTTGGTTTGCCGTTTATAACAAGAGTGTCACCCTGTTCACGTATATCCGCACCCAGGTCTGTCAGCACGGCGGCAATGGCGCGGAGCCTGTCGCTTTCCTTGAACCTTAGCCTCGCCGCGCCAAGTATGCGACTTTGGCCGTGCGCGAAGCACATCGCGGCGGCTATCGGCGGCGCGATATCGGGGGTTTGCGAAACGTCGACCTCCACGGCGTGAAGTCCGGCAGTGTACACCTTGATCTCGCCGCTTGACGCGCAAGTAATCTCCGCGCCCATCTTTCGCAATATGTCAAGAATTGCCCGATCTCCTTGCAGACTGTCGGACGGCAATCCTGCGCACGCCACGTCCGCTCCCAGCGCACCCGCCGCCAGAAAGTACGCCGCCTGGGAATAATCGCCTTCGACATAAACTTCCGCCGAGCGGTACGTCTGCCTGCCCGGTATGTAAAATTTCCGATAACCTTCGCTTTGCGAACACACCGCGAATTTTGAGCATATATCTATTGTCATGTCGACATAGGATGCAGACTCAAGCCTGTTTTCGACGATTATTTCACTGTCGCCGTCAAGCAGCGGCAGCGCGAAGAGCAGCCCCGACACAAATTGCGAAGATATATTTCCATCAAGCCTGTACGTACCGGGGTTTAACCGCCCGGTCAAGCTTACACCGCTCGAGGCGCGTTCAAGCACGGCGCCGTTTTGCGCGAAAACCCTCTCGTATAGACCAATCGGACGCTCCATCAAGCGCCCGTCGCCCGTAAACACGGCCTGTATACCCAAGGCCGCCACTATAGGCAACACAAATCTTAGCGTCGAACCGGATTCGCAGCAGTCGATCTCTACAGGCGGCACACCTGCAAGTGCGGACTTGTCGCCAATCCCTGTGATCTCTAAGACCGAATCCCTGACCATACGATAGTCCGCGCCGAGAGCGCACGCCGCGTTAAGCGTCGCCATTATGTCTTGCGAAAAAGCGATATTTTCTATTTGGCTTTTTCCACATGAAAGCAGCGCGCAGATAATCGCCCTGTGCACCTGACTCTTCGACGGCGGCACGGTAACAACACCCGCCGGAAATTTCGAGATAGCCTTGATTTCGTTCATGTCTCCCGCCTAGTCTTCCGAGCGGCCGTCAAGCCACTCGCGCCACTGGTAGGCATTCATTAGAACTTTGCGCGGCTTCGCGCCGTCTTCTGGGCCTACGATGCCCTTGGCCTCCAGGTCTTCGATGAGGCGCGAGGCGCGATTGTATCCGATGCGGAACTGCCGCTGCAGCAACGAGGCCGATGCTTTCTCCTTGGAGATCAGAAATTCGGCGGCGGCGTTAAATAACTCGTCGGTATCGCCTTCGAGGGACGAGCCTGAGCTTGGGCGAGCTTCGGTTATGCGCTCGATCATCTCGCTGTCATAGCTGATTTTTTCCCCGCGCTTTATAAAGCTTACAATACTTTCGACCTCCTTGTCGGATATGAACGCGCCCTGAATACGCTGCGGCTTGCCAAGACCCACGGGCGAGAACAGCATGTCGCCCTTGCCCAGCAGCCGCTCCGCGCCAACGGTATCGAGTATCGTGCGCGAGTCCGTACCGGAGCTTACGGCGAAAGCCAGACGCGACGGCACGTTGGCCTTTATAAGACCGGTGATTACATCCACGGATGGACGCTGCGTCGCTATAATCAGGTGAAGTCCGGCGGCGCGCGCCATTTGCGCCAGACGGCAGATCGAGTCCTCCACTTCGCCGGGCGCCACCATCATGAGGTCGGCCAATTCGTCAATGATTATTACGATCTGCGGCAGCGGATCTTCGTCGTCTTCGGCCAGAATCGCGTTGTAACCCTTCAGGTCTCGCACAGCCGTTTCCGCAAATAGGTTGTAGCGCCGCACCATTTCCTGAACAGCCCAGAAAAGCGCCCCAGCCGCCTTCTTCGCGTCGGTGACGACCGGAATTAACAGATGCGGTATACCGTTGTATATGCTAAGCTCCACAACCTTTGGGTCAACCATCAGCAGCTTGACCTCCTTAGGTGTAGCCTTGTAAATAATGGATGTAATAAGCGTGTTCACGCAGACGCTCTTGCCGGAACCCGTAGCCCCGGCTATCAAAAGGTGCGGCATTTTGGCGATATCCGCGACTACGGTGTTGCCGGCGATATCCTTGCCCAGCGCGAATGCCAGCTTCGACGGGAAGTTCTTGAAGGCTTCGTCCTCGATGACCTCGCGGAGATATACAGGGCTGATCTCCTTGTTGGGTATCTCGATGCCCACGGCGGCCTTGCCGGGAATGGGCGCTTCGATGCGGATGCCCACTGCCGCGAGATTCAGCGCCAGATCGTCGGCCAAGGACGATATGCGGCTGACCTTGACTCCGACGCCCGGTTGGAGCTCGTAGCGCGTAACCGTAGGCCCCTTGCTTACCTCTACCACCTTGGCCTCGACCCCGAACGACTTTAGCGTATCTTCCAGCTTGCGCGAATTTTCGAGGATTGTGGAGCGTGAACCGCTTGTCTGCGCGTTAGGGTTGGCTTTCAGCATTGATATGGACGGAAATACGTACTCGTCGTCATCGTACGAACTTTCCATAGGTATGTGCACCGCCCGTTTATCGCCGGTGTCCGAGGGGGGCGCTTCGGATTCAGGATCGCCCGTTATGTCAATGAACTTATTGGTATTTTCCTTGATAATTATTTCGTCGTCAGGTTCGCGGGCGCTGCTTATAAATTTTTCGCCTTCTTCCTGTTTCTCCGCGTCTGACAGGTCAAATGGCGGCGTGTCGTCCTCTTCGGCCCCGATATCCGTCAGGCCGGAAATCTTGCCCGTTTCCTCGTCACGCAGTATCGCGATGGTCTGTTCCTGAGACGCGGCCGCTTCCTCGCCAACCAGACGTACGCCCTCGTCCTTGCGCCGCTCCCGATCCTCTATCGTGAAAAACGGGATATCGGCCCTCTTCCTAAGCTTAGCCCTGGGCGGCAGACGCCGCGCATTCGACTCGTGAAAACCCCTTGGTTCATCGTAATCGTCATAATCCTCGTGATAGCCGATCATAGTATAGCGTTCGCGAACAGCCGCGACTATGGACACAAGAGACTTTCCGGTCAGGAATATGGCCACTATTATCCCCAGGGTTATAATCAGTACATAGCTTCCGAACGTACCCAGCGACACAAGGAACGCGTTGGCAAGCACCGCTCCGATCAACCCGCCGTTCGCGGCTGTTCCGGCATTGTAATAATGCCTTATATAGTCGGTAAAGCCCGTAAAGAACACATCGACGTTGACCGACGGTATCGCAAGCAGAGTGATGCCGCACAGAAACAACATTGACGCCAGCATGGTTTTAAGCCTCGGCAGCGCCTCGCGTGATATAAGCCCCATCAGCCCGGCGGCCGGCAGCGCAAACGGCAGCACGTACGCCCCAAATCCAACTGCGCCAATCAGAGCACCCCTCACGGCCGCGCCGATGAAGCCGCCCGCGGCCTCGAAGTATACGAACACAAAGGACAGCACACCAAGGGCGATCATCAGCAGGCATGACGCCTCGTGAGCTATTGGGCTGCGTGCCGCTCGCGCCGTCCTCCGCGCCGTGCGCTGCGAAGCTTTGCGACCCCGGCGCGGCGCAGCGCTCTTTTGCGCCCCTTGTGACTTGAGCCGTCTTCCCGCCATGTTAACAGGAGGGGGCGGCTTTATGCCCCGATCTCTCTCCCGTGGTCTCCATCGCAACGACCGGCGCGTCGCCCCATATGCGTTCCAGGTTGTAGAACTCTCGGTTTGTCTTGTCGAATATGTGAACTATGATATCGCCAAAGTCCAGCAGCACCCACTTGGCTCCGGAATAGCCCTCGGTGGACTTCACGCGAAGCCCCGCCTCGGTAAGCTTGTCCGCCGCTTCATCCGCAAGAGCCTTAACCTGCGCATCGCTGTTGCCATGCGTTATCACGAAGTAATCCGCAAGCGTCGACACGCCGCGTAAATCAATTATCTTTATGTCTTCCCCGAACTTGTCGTCCAGGGCTTTGTACGCTATCCGCAAAATATTGTCCATAGTATCCTCCGTCGTTATATGATAATGTTTACCAACCAGTCTACCACAAATTCCAGACGGAAACAAGACCTTGCGTAGTCGGTCGCAAAGTGCTACAATAGGATAAAATATCTACATAAATAGGACGGTGTTTGAATTGAAGGACGTTTTCGAGAAACTCAAAAACATAGGAATAGTTCCGGTTGTTAAGCTGGACAGCCCAAGGGACGCGGTTCCGCTGGCCAAGGCTCTTATAGACGGAGGAATTCCGTGCGCGGAGGTAACATTTCGTACCGATGCCGCCGAAGAGTCCATACGCGCGATTGCTCGGGATATGCCCGAAATGCTGGTGGGCGCCGGCACGGTAACGACTCTTGACCAGCTTGACCGCGCGGTGAAAGCCGGCGCGTCATTCATCGTCAGCCCCGGACTCAACCCTAAAATCGTACAAGCCTGTATCGATAGAAATATCCCCGTATGCCCCGGCTGCGTAACCCCTTCCGAAATAGAGCAGGCGCTTGAGCTTGGACTCAAAACGGTCAAGTTCTTTCCGGCGGAGCCAATGGGTGGGCTGGCCGCCATCAAGGCTCTGTCCGGCCCGTACACAGACCTCAAGTTCATGCCCACGGGCGGCATAAACGCCAAGAACATCGGCGAATATCTCGCGTTTCCCAAGGTTGTCGCATGCGGGGGCTCGTGGATGGTCGACCCCAAGCTGATAGCGGCGGGCGATTTCGAGAGCGTGAAGCGTATCAGCCGTGAAGCTGTCCAAGCAGTGCTGGGCTTCGAGCTTGCGCACGTCGGTGTCAACTGCGCCGACAACGGTGAGGTCGAGCGTCTAGCAAAGCTTTTCTGCGCGCTCTTCGACATGGAGTACAAGCAAGGCAGCACCGCGACGTTTGCGGGCACGGCCATCGAGTACGGCGCCGGACTGACGATGAATAAGCACCACATCGCAATAGCCACGAACTTCATCGAACGAGCCATATACCAACTCAAGTCCAAGGGCGTCGCCTTTGACGAAGACAGCGCCAAATACGACCCAAGCGGCAACCTTTCGGCGCTCTACCTCAAGGACGACTTTGGCGGTTTCGCCGTACACTTACTGCAGAAAAAATAAGAACTGTATTCGACAAGCCTCTCGCGGCAGGGTACTGCTCAGGATTAATTGTGAAATCCATGTGCTATGCCCAAAGCCGTTCCGATATCGAGTCCTTGTATGTCAGGGACGAGTACCGCAAGCAGGGCGTTGGCGAGGCGTTAATGTCATGTCTGGAAGAAGCCCTTGCCGCTCGTGGAATCAGACACTTCCACATAGTCACCCACAAGGACAACGAAGGTTCTCAGGCGTTATACGCAAAGCTTGGTTACGCGGCAGTCGGTGAAGTATTGTTGGACAAGACGCTTTGCGCCAAATAATGTGAGTTTGATGAACGAAAACATTCGTTAAGTTTTGGTTACATCTGCACAATTTGCGGAAAACACTGCAAATTGTGCAGATTGTCTGAGAAACGCCGCGCGTTTTCAGACGCTTACGCAACTGGTTCGACTCCATCGAACTCCGGTTAAATAATTTTATGAAAGGTTAGATGTCATGAGCAAGATTATCACTCTTGGAGAAATAATGCTTCGCCTTGCCCCGGAAGGATACGGGCGCTTTGTGCAGGCGGAAACGCTCGGAGCTACATACGGCGGCGGCGAGGCCAACGTCGCCGTGTCTCTGGCGGGTTACGGACTGGACGCCGCGTTTGTCACAAAGCTGCCAAAGCATGAGATCGGCCAGGCTGCCGTCAACTCGCTGCGCCGCTTTGGCGTCGATACGTCCAAGATCGTGCGCGGCGGCGACCGCGTCGGTCTCTATTATCTCGAAAAAGGGGCAAGCTGCCGCGCCTCTAAGGTAATTTACGACCGTGCGGGCTCCGCAATCGCGCTGGCCGAAGCTTCCGAATTCAATTGGGAAGAAATATTCTCCGGCGTCGAATGGTTCCACTTCACCGGCATAACCCCAGCACTGTCTGAAAAAGCCGCGAAGCTCTGCGAAGCCGCCGCCGCCGCCGCCGCCGCCGCGAAGAACAAGGGCATTACCGTAAGCTGCGACCTCAACTACCGCAAGAACCTCTGGAGCAAGGAAAAGGCCGGCGAGGTAATGGGGCGTCTGATGCAGTACGTTGACGTGTGTATCGCCAACGAAGAAGACGCAAGCGACGTCTTCGGCATACACGCCCCCGACACAGACATAACCTCGGGGCACATCAGCCATGACGGATACATCCAGGTCGCCAAGCAGCTTGTCGAGCGCTTCAAGTTCAAGTATGTCGCAATAACCCTGCGTGAATCCATCTCCGCAAACGACAACAACTGGGCCGCAATGCTATACGACGGAAGCGGCGCGCTCTTCTCAAAGAAGTATCCGCTTCACATCGTCGACCGTGTAGGCGGCGGAGACAGCTTCGGCGCCGGACTCATTTACGGATTTATAACAAAGCTCGAGCCTCAGGCTACCCTGGAATTCGCCGTAGCCGCCAGCGCTCTGAAGCACACAATCGAGGGCGACTTCAACCTGGTTTCGGTAGACGAAGTAAACAAGCTTGCCGGCGGCGACGCAAGCGGCCGCGTACAAAGATAAGAACCTGAATACAGGTTCTAATTAGGATGATTAATTTCATGACAAGCAGCAACGATATCTCACCCGGCATGAGCCACAGCGTAAGCGCTGCCGTGAACGAAACGAACACCGCTCACACTGTTGGAAGTGGAGGTCTGGCCGTACTTGCCACGCCTTCTATGATCGCGATGATGGAACGCGCGGCCTACGAGTGCGTCGAAAAAAGCATGAACGACGGACAGACGACCGTCGGAAGCATGATAAGCATCGAGCATCTTGCCGCAAGCCCGGTCGGCGCACAAATCACGGCCACAGCAACCGTAGAGACGGCGGACGGACGCAAGATAGACTTCAAAATCAGCGCCAGAGACGGCCACGGCGAGATCGGCTCGGGCACTCACACCCGTTTCATAGTTGACAAAGAGCGTTTTATGTCGAAAGCACAGGCGCGCGTATGAGCGATAAGCCTGCAATAACTATCCGCCAAGCGCAGCGCGAGGACTGTTCCCTGATCCTTAGCTTCATATGCGGCATCGCGGTCTACGAGCGCCTTGAGGATCAAGTCGTCGCAACGGAAGGTATCCTGGAGGAATGGCTTTTCGACAAAGGCGCGGCGGAAGTCCTTTTCGCCCAAATAAATGGCAGGGAGGTCGCTTTTGCCGTCTACTTCACCAACTTCTCGACATTCCTCGGGCGCGGCGGCCTGTACCTGGAAGACGTCTATGTCCTGCCGGAATTTCGCGGCCAAGGCGTCGGAACGGCAATTCTGCGCGAACTGGCGCGCATCACGGTAGGGCGCGGCTATGGCCGCCTCGAGTGGAGCTGCCTTGACTGGAATACGCCCAGCATTGAATTCTACCTCTCGCTGGGCGCTCAACAGATGGACGAGTGGACAACCTATCGTCTCACCGGCGATAACCTCCAAAAATTAGCGGGAGATGGACAATAGTCCATCTCCCTATTTTTGTGAATCTAGGCGAAGCTCCAATTCCTGCAAGAACACCTGTTTGTCCGGCGGTGAAACACCGACGACATCTTTGAAAGAACCTTTGATGTATACTATTTCAAGCGCATCTGTGGACAAGTTTCCCGAAACAATGCGCTCCTGACTTCTTTTACCGACCGAATATCACCTTAGGCTTAATCCACCCCATATTTATGACCAGGCCATCCTCGTCCAGCCTGTAACCCATGTTCAAGAAAAAAGGGAAGCAGATTAGTGCGTACACAATCACAAAGCCGCCCCACCAGTCAATTTTCGCCCTAAACCGCACCCTGCGCCACCTCCCGGGCCCTGCCGCCTGAGTTCCAATTGCCGCAGAAACTCATCTCGGTCACGGGGCGCAATAATGATAGAGTGGATAAAGTTGGGGTTTGCGTAAGCAAGCTCGATCATGTCGAAGGAGAACACCGGCGAGATCAGATCGGGCGACGAAATCCACCAGCTTCTGAAAGGCGCCGCCTTGCGTATCTTGTCGTACGGAATCCGGCGCGGCCTGAACAAACCTGACTTTACTATCAGACAGTCGTCGTCCAACACGTAATACGTATTCAGCCATGACGGTATGATGAGCAGCATTGGCACAACACCCAGAGGCACTATCAGGACAATTGTTATAACCGCGCCCGCGACATCCTCACCAAGCCAGGCCGACCATACGGCTCCTGCTGCCACTAAGGCAAGCATAACGGTCGTAGCCGCAAGCAAAATATGCACCCTCCAGTCTACCTTCGCCTTAAACTTCATATTTATAGCTCCTGACGTCTTCCGCGTCGCCGAATCTCAGCCGCATTTCCAGCTCACGCCGGAATACCTCCTTGTCCTTTGGGGAAATCAGCACAACGGATCCGGTCTTCCTTCCAATCGAGTACTTAATTTCAAGCGCCCCAAGCAGCATGGCGTTTCGTAACATGCTGAGCAAGTCCGGCACGTCGTCGTCAGACTTTACCTTGACCGAATGTATCCTGTTGTACGCTATTTTGAGCGGACCGCTAAGTCCATACCTTATGATGATCTCGTGTTCACCCAGTTCGTAACTGGTGAGCAGCAAGGCGTAATAGACCATTACTCCGGCTATGAGGAGAATCACGCCCGCAAGGTTTGCAATGGTAATATAGAAGCTGGGCTCCCCGCCGCTCCAACTATACATCAGGAACAATGTTACACCTGCCGCCGCAGGATAAAACCACAGCCAGCGGCCTAATGTCGGTTTAAACTTCATTTTCGCCCACCACCTCTACAGGTTTACAGCAATTCCGGTTGAGAAGGAACCCAAATTTTTCGGAACCCCGGCCTAAAGCCGCCGTGGTTCCGAAAAATTTGGGCTTGATTTAAACCGGGATTGCTATATATGGTCAATTGACTATAACATCCTCGTCATCAGGATCATACCAAAGAACAGCCCCGCCACGCCAAGCGCGGCGAAGTCACGCCGAGCCATACGGTGTATCTTCATGCGCGTTCGCCGGGCGTCGGGCCGGTAACAGCGCGCCTCCATGGCCATTGCCAATTCGTCGGCCCGGCGAAAGGCCGATATAAACAGGGGTATAAGCAGCGGTATCAGGCTCTTGGCCTTCTTTATGAGCCCACCCGTCTCGAAATCCGCGCCGCGCGCCTTCTGAGCCTTCATTATCTTGTCCATCTCCTCGACCAGCGTCGGGATGAATCGCAGCGCGATGGTCATCATCATGGCGATCTCGGCGGCGGGTACGCGAATTTTCTTGAGCGGCGTAAGGACGAACTCTATTGCTCCCGTAAGCTCAATTGGCGGCGTAGTAAGCGTCAGCAGCGATGAACTGAATATAAGCAGAATAAGCCGGGAGCCCATCATGGCGGCGCGTATGATTCCCTCCATGTAGACCGTTATGAATCCAAAGCTAAAAACCAGGTCTTCCCCCGGCATAAAAAACATGTTCAGCGCCACCGTGAACAGCAGCAATATGAATATGGCGCGAAGACTTCGGAGTATAAAGCTAAACGGCACGGTCGAAATTTTTACGCTAAGAGCGACAAACCCCGCCGCAACCACATACCCCGGCGCCGACGTTATGACAAACAGCATTATAATAAACAAAAATGAACATATCAGCTTCAACCTTGGGTCAAGGCTATGTATTGGCGAACTGGCCGGATAATACTGGCCGATAGCGATCCTTGGCATGTCAATCTCCTAAGGGTTTCAAGTATTGATAAAGTATCCGGGTGGCATCTTCCGTTGTAAACGGAGTCTGCGGAAGGTCAAGACCCCTGGCGCGCAGTTCCTGGAACAGACGGCTCATCGCAGGAGCGTTCAGGCCGATATTCTCGAGAGCTTTGGCATCGGCGAAGACTTCTTCGCGTGTGCCCTGCTTGAATATCGTCCCGTCGTGCATCACGATTATTTTCGAGACGTACTTAGCGATATCTTCCATGCTATGGGATACAAGCACCACGGTTATGCCAAGCTCATCGTGCATGTTCTTGATTGTGGACAGGATTGTGTTACGGCCGCGAGGATCAAGACCGGCGGTGGGTTCGTCCAGAATGAGGATGGACGGCTGCATGGCCAGCACGCCGGCTATTGCCACGCGACGCTTCTGTCCGCCGGATAGCTCGAACGGCGACTTCTCGAAATGTTCTTCGCCGATGTTGACAAGGGATAGAGCCTTTCGTACGCGCGCGTCAACGTCATCCTTGGGCAGTCCCATGTTTTCAGGACCAAACGCCACGTCCTTGTACACGGTCACTTCAAAAAGCTGGTGCTCGGGGTACTGGAACACAAGGCCAACATTCTGGCGCGTCTCGCGCAGGATTTTTTTGTCGGCGTGGATATCCCTGCCGTTTATCAGGATTGTGCCCTCGCTCGGCGCAAGCAACGCATTAAAATGCTGGATCAAGGTGCTCTTGCCCGACCCGGTATGCCCGATTAACCCGACGAACGAGCCCTTTTCCACACTGAGCGTTATATTGTCCAGCGCGCGTTTCGCAAACGGCGTGCCTGGGCTGTAAGTGTGGCCTAGCCCCTTGCACTCGATTGCTGTTTCTTGACCCTGCATATTAGACCTGACCGGTAACCCTGCGATGCCGTCTTTGCGGTCAATTTTCCGCAATTCGTCGTCGCTTTCTCCTAGCGAACCACTGCGGGTTCGCGGCGTCGTCAGCTCCTTGCCTTGCGAAAAATTGCCGCGCAAATCCGACACCCCATGGTTGCCGGACAGGTCTATTGCTTCCACCATCTCTTCTATCGTAAGTATATCTGTGTCAATTGGTATACCAAGCTTGGCAAGGCCGGAGCAGACCTCGGTCGTCTGAGGAGCCTCCAGCCCAAGTTCGCGAAGCCGCTCGATCTGGGTGAAAACCTGCGCCGGCGCGCCATCCATCATTACGCTGCCCTTCTCCATCACGATAACGCGGTCAGCCTGCGCGGCTTCGTCCATGTAGTGAGTTATCAATACTATCGTCATGCCGTCCTCGCGGTTCAGGCGCGATATGGTGCGCATGACCTCGCGGCGGCCTATCGGGTCGAGCATGGCCGTCGGCTCATCCAGCACTATGCACGCCGGACGCATCGCCAGGATACCCGCAATTGCAATTCTCTGCTTCTGTCCCCCTGAAAGCAGATGCGGCGGACGGCGCTTGGCCTCAGCCATATCCACCGCGCCAAGAGCCCAGTCTACTCTTTGGCGGATTTGCTCCGACTCTACGCAAAGGTTCTCGGGGCCAAAGGCCACGTCGTCCTCGACAATTGTCGCTATCAACTGATTATCGGGGTTTTGAAACACCATGCCTGCATGTTGACGGATCAGCCAGACATTGGCGTCGTCCGCCGTATCCAGCCCGTCTACGTGAACCTTACCGGAGCTAGGGCGCAGCAGTACGTTTATATGCTTTGCGAACGTCGACTTTCCCGACCCGTTGTGCCCAAGCACCGCCACAAATTCCCCCTGTTCCACCGTGATATTCACGCCGTTAAGCGCCGTAAACCCGTCCGGCTGAACATTCGAGCCCGGTTCAAATGATGTCGCCCTGTATTCAAATATCAAGTCATTAGTCTCTATCATTGGCTTTGACATACTTCTCCCTGCATCCCTACGGCCTTAGCACCCTTGCGGCGCTATGCTGCAGCTCGACGATTTTGAGCATGTTTGTCACCTCGCCGACGGCAAGCTTGTCTTGCAGCCCAAAGAAGTTGAGGCACGCGCCGCAGCTAAGAACGGCACAGCCGCGCTCGGTCAGACGCGCAAGGTCTTCGAGCGCGCCAGAACCCTCCGTTGTAAGGCGCACTCCCGCGTTGTAGAAGAGAACCGCTCGTGGAGCCTCGTCGAGCTCCGCCAGCGTAAATATGAACATCTTCATCAGCGACGCCCCAAGTTCATCATCTCCGCTGCCCATCGTATTTGAGGATATTACAACAACCGTGCCTGATGAGCCCGCGGCGGCTGGGGAAGCATCGACGGACGGATCAGACTTCGCCCCTTCGCCCTTTACAAGACTCACAATATATACCGATTCCGACTCGCGTTCACACGAATAACCAAGGCCCATCTCGCTCGCCATCTTCTCAAGATTTTGCGTTGCGATCTCGTTGTCAACCGTAATCCTCACGGTAGCGTCGGCTTCGCTCTCACGAACGGCGCGCTTCGCCTTAACAACGGGGATCGGACAGGCGTCGCCTGCAGCGTTTATCACTATCATTAATAATCCTCCTAATCGGCGCCGACCACTATTCCGCGGTCTTGTCGCTCGGTAATGTATCCTATAATCCCTGCTTGCACACCGCCGGAGCGCATCTGCTCAAGCATTAATCCGGCGTCGCCAGGGCTGACGGCGATCAGCAATCCGCCGGACGTCTGAGGGTCGAGAAGAATCTCTTGCATTGCCATAGGCACGTTCTCAAAGCGCACGTCCTTACCGACAAAGTTGCGGTTACGCTGCCCTCCCGCCGTTATCAGAAATTCGCGGGCGCAGTCCATAGCCTGCGGGAAATACGGGACTTGGCCGGCATTTATCACAGCCGATATGTCGTCGCGCAGCATTTCGCGCAAATGCCCAAGCAGCCCGAAACCAGTTATGTCGGTACACGCGTGGACTTTAAACTGCTTCATGATCCGCGCTGCATACTTATTCAGGGACTGCATGGACTCAACGGCGAGCTCATATGCTTCGAGAGAAGCCTCGCCGACCTTGTACGCCGTGGTAATGATACCCACGCCCAGGGGTTTCGTTAGAACCATGGCGTCGCCTACTCGCGGCGTGTTGTTGGCAAGGACGCGTCCCGGATGTACCGTGCCCATCACGCTCAGCCCATACTTAACGCTGTCGTCGTGTATCGAATGTCCGCCGGCCAGCACTCCGCCGGCCTCCCGCACCTTTTCAGCTCCGCCGCGAAGTATCTCGCCAAGTATACCGGGGTCAAGCTTTTCAGGGAAGGCCACAATATTAAGCGCCAAGGCCACTTCGCCGCCCATCGCGTACACGTCCGACAGGGCGTTCGCGGCGGCGATCTTTCCAAATGTGAACGGGTCTTCGACCATCGGCGGAAAGAAGTCGAGGGTCTGAATTATCGCCACATCGTCGTTTATTTTGTAAACAGCGGCATCGTCGGAACTGTCGTAACCTATCATCAAATTACCGTCCCCGCCAAATTTCGGCAAAGCCTCCAGCACCTGAGCCAGGAACCCCGGCCCCAGTTTTGACGCTCAGCCTCCGCCGCTGCAAAAATTTTCAAGCTGCATGGCATTGCTCCTTTCATTTCATGTGTCTAAGGCTACAGACCTCTATTCTATAATAACACATGTCGGGCAAACTAACAACATTACGAAAAGTTTACAAATCACAAAATTGTTGAAGGGTTTTAGAGCCGTTTGGTGAATATATATTATAGGGCAGCCATGGGCAGCCGTCATCCAATAGACCTGCCTCCGAACCGGACAATGACAGATTTGCAAGGCAATTTTTCACAATACTACGACGGAGCGCGAAAAATTAACCGCAAAGATGGCATTAGCTGGTTCTGGAACAAGTCTACTATACAGGAGGAGATCATCATGGTCAAGTTTATCGCAAGCGAAAAAGGGACGGGCAAGTCCAAAAAGCTCATTGAATTGGCTAACCAAGCCGCAAAAACCACCGAAGGCAACCTGGTTTTTATCGACGACAACAAGATCCCCGCACTTACCCTTCACCACAGCGTCCGTTTTGTTGAAACATCGGGCTATCATATTTCCAGCCATATGGAGTTTCTGGGCTTTATCTGCGGCATACTGTCGCAAAACAGCGATATCGTTGAAGTATTTGTGGACGGGCTCACAAACATAGTCGGCAACATCGACAACCAGGGGCTTGTCGAGTTCTCCAAAAAGCTTCTGGCTCTTTCCAAAGAGAACAGCGTAGAATTTATCATTACAATCAATAAAGCCGCCGACACCTTCCCCCAAGAATTAAGCGAAATGCTGTACAGCTAATTCGTAGCATAAATACAAACTCCTCCCGCGTAGAATGTTACTATGTTGCAGTGGGAGGAGTTTTTATGCGTGCAAGCAGCTTTGAAAGGGGTCTTAGAAGAGGCGCGTCGGTTCTCAGGAGTATCAGAAGATCTAGGACGAGGGTTCGGCCGAAAGGGGGCAGGCTGCGTCTGCACAGGCCGGCAATTGGGAGGGCGCGGTTCGTGGGCTTGCGCGGACTTGGGCCTTACTCCGTCCACATCTTTGCGGCGTGTCTGGTCGTCATTGTGGTGGTAATGGCAGGAGCGATTCTTGTTCCGGTGCGCCGGGTCAATATACACCCCGACGTAGTGGCGGCCTTTCAGATACCTCAGCGCAGCATTATAACGCTTAGAGTACTGTCGGATATCCACGCGCTGGACTTCCCCGAAGTGCTTGCGGTGTACGCCCTGGAAAACAACTTCTTCCCCACACGCGCCGAAGCTCCTCCGCCTGAAACCATTGAATACATGTTCATACAGCACTATGAAATGATCCGTGCAAGCTTTCGCCGCTCCGACGTACTGCGCTACGAAGATATCTTCCGCAATATTCTTACGGAGATGAGGTTCTTCCCCATACCCATCGGCTTTGATAACGAATTCGAGCCAAGCTATATGTACGGAGACAGCTTCGGTACGCGTAACGTAACACTTGCAAACCCCCGCGCCGGCGGCACAAACATATACGACAGGGAAAATGTACCCGGGCGCATACCCGTAGTAGCAGTGGCTTCAGGCACGATTTTGCGCTCCGGCTGGACAAACAACTTCGGCTACCGGGTCGAAGTACAGGGCGAACGCGGAACGGTCTTCACGTACTCGCACCTGCACGCGATAACCGAGGGTATCAACGACGGCGAGACAATAATGGCGGGGGAAGTACTCGGCAGTATCGGAAACACGGGCTTCGCCGGGCTGCAACACGCACGCGGGCAGGCGCCGGCGCATCTTCGCTTCACAATCGCGCCGCAAACGCGCCTTACCATGGACGTGTTCTATATAAACCCCTACCCGTTTCTCCGGCTGGTTGAAGAATTTAGAGTCGACATGCGCCAGCACTGGTTTAACCCGGCAATGCCTCACATGCCGCTGCCCCTTCAGCCGGTTGCGCCGCAGATGGTCTGGCCGCAGCCGATGCCGCAGACTCTCCCCAGATTCTAAGCAGAATTCTTTCATCATTATTTGTTATTGCGAGCTAAGCGCTTCTTGTTTTCCGTTCACTTCGGTTTGGGCGTCAAATGATTTCCATAAATACCCTTTCAGGATAACTGGGATCCATAGTGGCTGATTTAACGTAAAAAAGCTGTCATATCAATTCGCAAATATGCGAGCAAATATGGCAGCTTATCACATTATGTAACTATTAGAACCTGTGTTCATAGGATGGGAATGCCATCTTGGCGGTCGAATTCCACCCCACGAAGCCAAAATCGGGCTTCGTGGGGACCCCGGTTTTCCGCCACAGTCCACCCCATAAAGCCAAAACCGGGCTTTATGGGGACCCCGGGTCGTCGGTTCCTCCACCTGCGCTGGCGCTTCGGATACTAAACGTGTGCCACCGGCACACAGCATCCTTGCGTACCACTGCGGGTACGCTCAGTCCACCCCACAAAGCCAAAACCGGGCTTTG
>Ga0131853_10006272_pt1 | contig 21492 bp, 18 predicted proteins | sample TergutLab28metaG_FD_92764 | JGI IMG/M metagenome (GOLD analysis project Ga0131853, IMG submission 92764) | Labiotermes labralis P1 segment gut microbial communities from Petit-Saut dam, French Guiana - Lab288 P1 (version 2) (version 2) | ecosystem: Host-associated > Arthropoda: Insects >... | reverse complement strand
TGCGGTAATTGTGGCCTCTTCAAGCTGCCGTTCTAGTTGCCTTAGGGCAATCTCCAACTGCTCTACATTGGTGGCGGCTTCCGCGTTTATTAGGGCGCTGCGCAGCAGTTCTATTTCTTGCTCGGCAGCGGCCCGCTCGGCTGTAAGGAGGGTTTGGGCGGTTTGCCTTGCTGACCTTGCGGATTGAAGTATTATTTCAGAATGTTCTAATGTGCGGCCTTGCACTGTGCCTGCGTTGCGGAAGGCGGTATTTGCATCATTGTACCTGTTGCGGGCTGCGGTTACGGCGTTTTCTGCTTGGCGCAGGTCTTCCCTTGACAGGAATTCCGCTTCGTACATTATCCTTAGCCTTGCCAGGTTGTCTTCTAGTGTTTCCAGGTCTGTGCTTGCGCTTGTAAGCAGGCTTTCCGCGTTTAGGATTTGCATGTCGTTGCCTTCGGCGCTGTCCCGGGTGGCTATGTCGTGCATTCTTTGGGCTTCTGTGAGGTTGGTTTCTGCTGCGCTTAGGTTGGCCTGGGCGTGTAGTATCATTACATTGGTGTTGTTGGCTAGGTTGCGGGTTGCCATCTCCAGCATACGCTCTGCGTCGCTTACAGCGGTTTGGTTGTTGAGCCTTGCCAGGGACAGGGCCACGGTTTGCTGCTGGATTGCAAACTCCAAATCTTCGGTATTTAGTACTGCCAGCACCTGCCCTTGGGTTACTTGGTCGCCTACTTCTACATAAACCCGCTCTACCCTGTGGCCTTGTATGGAGTATATGTTCCGGCTTTCTTTGCTTTCTACTGTGCCCCTTACTGATATTGTGTTTAGGAAGCTTGGGGCTTGGGTTTCTGGTATGTTGGCGGTGGCTGGTACAATATCATTGGGGGTGGAGCTGCAGCTTATAAGGCCAAATATAGCAAATAGCGTCACTGCCGTTAAGTTTCTTAGAATTTTCATTTTGTCCTCCATCAAAAATTTTATTTAAAAATCAATTTTGATAATTTTATACTACCCAAAACCCTCGTCATTCCGGCCTGACTTTGTCATATAAATTAGAATGGCATGTCCTTAAGCCGGGATCCCCACGCTTTTTCAATAGATTATGAGATCCCGGCTCAAGGCCGGGATGACGAGGATGTAGTTTTTCGCAAATTTTATTGAAAATTAATTTCTGTGGACATTACCGCAGCGGGATGCGTACCCTTGCATTTACGCCTATAAAATTGTCCAGGTCAATATCTTCAACCAATGTAATCTGCACAGGCAGCAGGGGCACTACCCTTGTGAAAGTGCCGCCTGTGTTGAAGAACATGGCCTGGCCGGAAAGTTCGGCGGGGGTTATGCGCCCAATTTCCGAAATATAGCCTTCAAACTCACGGCTGCCAAACAGGTCTATGGTCACAATTACACGTTGGCCCCTTTCCAGGCCAGGTATGTCCGTTTCTTCGAAATTGGCCTGTATGTGTATATTGCTGGTGTCGGCTATTATTGCTAAGGCTTCCCCGGGCATTACAGATTGGCCTGGCGATGCTGTTGCGTATACTACCAGCCCGTTTATGGGGGAGCGCATTGCCTCGTCATTTTCTACCCAGCCTATAACCTCCCCTGCGGTTACATACTTGCCTTCGTATACGGTAAAGCGCTCTAGCGTGCCGGGCAGGGCAGGGGATACGCCTACTAGTGTGGTTGTGACCCTGGCATTATCTGTTGTTAGGTAGCCAAAGCTTCGCCAGAGAAAGAACCCGCCTATAGCTGCCCCGCCTGCCAGCACCAGCGTCAGGACTAATACAATTATTATCTTGCTGCTTTTCTTCTTTTTATCTTTTTCACCTTTTACGATTGTATCGCTCATGATGTAACATCCTCCTCGTTATAGTTCGCACAATTTTGCTGCGCAAAATTCTATTCATTGAACTGGGAATTATATAAATCAGCGTAAAAACCACCTTGCTCCAATAATTTATCATGGCTGCCCTGCTCTATTATGTCCCCATCCTTCATTACAAAGATTACATCCGCATCCCGTATGGTAGAAAGCCTGTGGGCAATAACAAAGCTGGTGCGGCCTTCCATCAGCCGCTTCATTGCCCCCTGGATTAGGACTTCTGTCCGGGTGTCTATGGAGCTTGTGGCCTCGTCCAAAATCAGTATTGCGGGGTTGCGCAATATTACCCTTGCTATGGTAAAAAGCTGCTTCTGCCCTGCGGAAATGTTGGAGGCTTCTTCATTTAAAATCATGTTATAGCCCCCTGGCAGGGTTTTTATAAAACTGTGGCAATGGGCGGCCTTGGCGGCGGCTTTTACTTCCTCGTCGGTGGCGTTTGGGGAGCCGTAGCGTATGTTTTCCATAATGCTGGCGTTGTAAAGCCAGGTATCTTGCAGCACCATCCCAAAAATATCCCGCAGCTGGGCCCTGGTGAAGGCTGTGGAGTCTATGCCGTCTATTAGGATTTTGCCGCTATTAAGTTCATAAAATCTCATCAGCAGCTTTACAACTGTTGTCTTGCCCGCCCCTGTTGGCCCCACAATGGCAATTTTTTGCCCTGGGTACACTTCCTTGGAGAAGTTTTGCAGGATTATTTTGTCCGGGCTGTAGCCGAATCTTACATTTTGGAAGCTTACCCGGCCTTCATATTTTTCTTTTTTGGCAGATGTTTTGGGGTCTGCTATTTCTTCTTCCTCCCCCAGGAATTCGAACACCCGCTCTGCCGCTGCTATTGTGCCTTGCAGCATATTCCCCGCTGCGCCAATCTCCCCCAGGGGCTGGGTAAAAGTTTGCACATATTGGATAAAAGCTTGCACATCGCCTATTGTCACCCTGCGCTGCACTACCATAAAACCGCCCAGCACAGCCGCAAGCACATACCCAAGGTTACCAACCATGTTAAAAATCGGCTCTATGATATTAGACATAAACTGGGCCTTCCAGCCAGATGTACGTACTTTTTGGTTGGCGGATCTAAATTTTTCTACCGCGTCCATTTCCCCATTGTAGGCCCTTACTATGTTGTGGCTGCTGTAGGTTTCTTCCACTATCCCGCTAAGCTCCCCCATTGCTTCCTGCTGGGTGCTGAAATATACATGGGATTTGTTCATTACCGCCACCATAATCATCATGGAAAGCGGGATAACTATAAGTGCCGCCACTGTCATAAGCCAGTTTATTGAAAACATCATGACAAGCACCCCTATGATTGTTGTGCTGGAGGTTATAAGCATGGTTAGGTTGCGGCTTAGGGTTTGGCTTATCATGTCCACATCGTTGGTCATGCGGGAAAGAATCTCCCCTTGGGAGCGGGTGTCGTAATAGTTGATTGGCAGCTTGTGCATTTTTTCGGATATTTGCTCCCGCAGGTCGTATGTTACTTTTACGGAAAGGCGGGCCATTATAAATTCCTGAAAAAAGCCTGTTATGGCCGAGATTATATACAGCCCTATTAGGATGGCCGTATACCGGCCCATCTGCCTAAAGTCTGTCAGCAGCCCCATGCCGCCCCAGTGGGCCACTAGGCCGTCTACCAATATTGTGGTTACCCAGCCCATAACACGGGGGCCTATTACTGAGAAGACCGTGGAAACTACTGCGAAAATCATGACTATGATTATGGGGATTTTGTGGGGAGATAGGTAGTGGATTAGCTGCTTTATGGTTTTTTTTACGTCCTTAGCTTTGTCTGCTACACCTTCGCCGCCCATGCCCATCAGGTCTATATCGGTGGATTTATTTTCTTGTTTTTCGTGGTGGTCGCTCATATTATATATTGGTCTCCTTATTTAATGCTGTAGCAAGTGGGTTTTGTGGTGCGGGCGGCAGGTCCCGCCCCTACAATGCAAAGGGGAGGGTATGCCACAACTGATAACACGCGGGTTTCATGGGAGTGGTAGGTTGCCATACCTGCGATGCAAAGAGACTGGCTTTGCCGCAGCCAATAGCTTGCGGTTTTCGTAGGGGCGGCAACCTGCCGCCCGCAGCTTTGTTATGTGGAGTGAATCCTGCATCACCCCTCATCTTCCGCCAGCTGTGAAGCGGCTATTTCTTTATAAACATCACAATTTTTCATCAATTCCTTGTGGGTGCCGCGCCCTGCTACCCTGCCATTATCCAGCACCACAATCTGCTCTGCATCCATAATTGAAGAAATCCTTTGGGCTATCACAACAGTGGTTTTGTCCCCCATTTTATCTTTTAGGGCGGCCCTTAGCTGGGCGTCGGTTTTTACATCCAGGGCCGAAAAGCTATCGTCAAACATATTTATAGGGGCATCCTTTACCAGTGCCCTTGCAATAGAAAGCCTTTGCCGCTGCCCGCCGGAAAAGTTTGAGCCCCCCTGGGCTACATTGGCGCTATAGCCTTCAGGCTTACCCAAAATAAATTCTTTTGACTGGGCAATTTCCACGGCGGTTGTGATTTGTTCTTCCGTTGCGTCTTTGTCTGCGTACAGCAGGTTGGAGCGGATTGTACCTTTAAACAGCAGGGCTTTTTGGGATACATAGCCGATTTTATTGTGCAGTTCTTCTTTGTGGACATCCCTAATGTCTACCCCATCAATATATATCCCGCCCCCGGTTACATCAAAGAAGCGCAAAATCAATTTAAACAAAGTGGTCTTCCCTGCACCTGTGGCCCCTATGATTGCGGTAGTCTCTCCTGGCTGCGCTGTAAAGCTTACATTGCTTAGCACATTTTCATCATCTTCTTTTGCGTCTGGATAGCGGAAGCTTACGTTTCTAAATTCTATTGTCCCTTTAAAATTGGCAGGGAAGGGGACTGGGTTTTCTTTAAGAAGAATACTGCCTTCTGTCTCCAGCACTTCTTTGATGCGTTTAGCGCTTACCACCGCCCGGGGGACCATTATGAACATCATAGAAATCATAAGGAAGGCGAAAATTATCAGCATCCCATATTGAAGGAATGCAAAAATGTCCCCAATATCAGCCCGGAAAGCGCTGGCTTGTTGTGCGCCTACCCATACAATTGCGGCTGTTGTAAGGTTCATGACCAATAAAAATATGGGTGTCATGAAGGCAAAAGTCTGGTTTACAAAGCGCTCTGTATCAGCTAGTTCTTTATTGGCCTTGTTAAAGCGCCTTTTCTCAAATTTTTGGGAGCTAAAAGCCCGCACTACCAATATGCCGCTAAGGTTTTCCCTTGTGACTGTGTTGAGCCGGTCTATCAGGCCCTGCCATGCGTTAAACTTGGGCAGGGCAATGGCAAACACTGCCCCCATAAGTACAAGCATGATGGCAGTGGCCAGTACAATTATCCACGCAAGATCTGTACTTCTGTCTAGGGCGCGGATAATACCGCCTACTGCTATTATTGGCGCGTAAATAAACTGCCGTATTGCCATCATCAATGTGTTTTGCACTTGCACAATATCATTGGTGGTGCGGGTTATTAGTGATGAAGTGTTAAACTTGCTTACCTCTGCATTGGAAAAACCTAGTACTTTGTTAAAAACTGCCTCCCGCAAGTCGTTGGCCATACCTGTTGCGGTGCGCGCGGTAAAAAAGCCTACAACTAAGGCGGCCCCCATGCCCAGCAGGGTAAGCCCAAGCATGATAAGGCCGCTGCGCCATATTACAGAAATATGCCCTGGTATTACGCCATCGTTTACTATGTCGGCCATGTACCCTGGCAGTACCAAGGCAAGCATTGCCTCTGTTGCAAGCAGTGCCGCTATGATTATCAGCATCCATGAGTAGGGTTTCATATATTTAATAATCATGCTATCCTCCAAAAAAGACTGTTTCGTGTATAGTATTTCTTGCGGTGGGCATTATGATGTATCCCCTTAGGGGAGTGTCAATACCCTAAGGCAAAGTTACATGGACATCAATTTCATACTATCCAACATCCTCGTCATCCCGGCCTTGAGCCGGGATGACGAGGGGGTGGTTTTCGCAAGTTTTGTTGAAGATTGATTTCCGTGGCAAAGTTGCAGGATGTCATTTTTGATAAAGGTGGCTTTGCCCTTATGTATGCTGGGTTTTTCCTTGGAAAATGACTAGGAGGTTACTATGAAAGAAAAAGAAAAACTACTATCCATAGGCGAAATGTCCAAACTGACAGGTACAGGCATAAAAGCCCTGCGCCACTACGAAAAAATAAATATCCTAAAGCCTGCCTATGTTGACCCCCAAACGGGCTACCGCTACTACCGCTTTAACCAGGCCTATATTTTGGAACTAATCCGCTTTGCGGTAGAGCTGGACATCCCACTAAAAGAGTTGACCAAGTATGTAGACGAAAAAGGAAACCTAGACTTTGAAGCCTTTGTAGCAAGGGGAAACAAAGTGGTAAGGGAAAAGATGAAAACCCTAGAGCAAGCCCTAAGGCTATTCGATTATTTTGACGAGAAAATGGCCCTGCAAAAAGAGTACAGCCTAAAGCAAATATATACACGCAGGCTGCCCAGCAAAATATTTTATACCATCCCCTATAAAAAAAGCTTTAGTGAAGCAGACAGTTATGAAATATCAAAGCTTTTTTTAGACATGCCCCACGACGAAGAATATGAAAGTGAAGTCGGCTGGGTAGAGTATGGTTTTTTGGCAGAACACACCCCAAGGGGTGTAAAGCGGTATGTGTATGTAGAGGCCGCGCAGAATGGATTGTTTGAAAATCCTGCTTTCCAGCGTAAGATTATACCTGCCGGTAAATATAGCTGCAGGCAGGATGATAAAAACCAAATAGAAAAAGCCCCGGATATATTTAAAGACTATATCGCGGGGCGGGACAATTTTATTGTGATTGAAACAGAGATTTACTTTTGCAACTTTAATATTAATAACCCCGTGAATGAGCTGCGGGTGCTGGCGTGGTAGGGAAAGGGTAGGGTATATTGCTAATGGGATTGAATGATAATTCTATTCATGTTCCTGAAGTTTCTTTGCGTAGTCGGCTAAACAACGCCTCATAACCTTTTCTGGTTCTTCTCCATTTTGCTCTGCTATGTTTGCAAAAACCTCATACACCTCTTTTTGTACAGGAACAACAACCTCCGTTATAAGCTTGTCATAAAAAGGATTTTTCATGACTCCACGGAAATCTTTTAAACTGTATTCGGCTTTCATTCCTCCACACGTCCTAAAATATATATCATTACTTCTTTTTTAGTTGCCTTTCTTGCTGAAATAATCCGTACAATATCTTCATTTGTGCCTTTGTAACAGTGACAATTACATGAACTCCTTGAAAAGTGTATAGTTGATAGTAATATATGGATTATAGCATGGATATATCTAAATACTAGTAATCCACATCCAAATTCTTAACAATAGCAGCCGGGGCCTTAACATACCGCACCCCAAACACAATAACCAGCAAGGTAACAAGGAAAGGTATAATGGAAAGCAATTGCCCGGGAATATTATACCGCTGTAGGAAAATCTGCAGCGCGTCCGCAATCCCAAACAGGAAGCTGCCGGCCACAATCCCAAAAGGGTGGTACCGGCCAAGTATACATATAGAAAGCCCAATAAACCCGCGCCCTGCGGATATATTGCGGGTAAAAATGTTAAGCTGGTCTATGCTGAAATAGCTGCCGGAAAGCCCTGCAAGGGCACCGGTTGCGGCCATGGCAATATACTTTACCCGCTTCACCTGGATGCCAACAGACATTGCCGCCTGTGGGTTTTCCCCCGTCATGCGTAGGTGGAGGCCGTATTTTGTCTTGTAAATAATAAACCAGGCAGCAAGCACTAAAATAATAGCAATAAAAAACAGCGGCGAAATCCTGCCAATAAGGGGCAGGTCAAAGTTGTGCACCCGGGGAAGCTCTGCACTGCGGCCCCTATTGCCCCATACAATAACCATCAGCAAAGTGGTCATGCCAAGGGCAAAAATATTAAGGCCAACACCGCCTATTACCTGGTCAATTTTAAACTTGATAATAAGCACCCCAAGCATCATGGACATAAGCATGCCGCCAATGGCCGAGGCTGCGACGCCAAGGTATGGGTTGCCGGTTACATAGGCCACATAGGCCGCGGAGAATGCCCCAAAAAGCATCATACCTTCCAGCCCCATGGCCACAATGCCGGATTTTATTGAAAATATGCCCCCAGTGGATACTAAAATAAGGGGGATGCTCATGCGTACTGCCGAGGCCAGCGTCAATTGGAATACATTCCAGTCCATGTTTAGGCCCCTTTCCCTAAAGTATTTTTTCTCATAATCTTGTCTTTTAATGCCCCGAATGGGGACGCAATATATTCCGCAAGCCTTGGGGTTGCCACAAGCATAATAACCATTGCCTGTATAACCATAGCAAAATCCACAGGGATACGGGCAAAGATGTTCATAGTAAATGACCCGGCGGTAAGCGCCCCAAAGAATACCCCGGAGAAGATAACCCCTATATAGCTAACCCCCGAAAGGAAGGCCACCGCAATACCGTCGAAGCCATATCCCGGGGAAAACCTGTCAATAAAATTGTGCATAGAGCCAAGGATTTCGATAGCCCCAGCAAGGCCCGCAATAGCACCGCTTAAGAATAAGGCCTGAATCATGCGCCTGCCGGAGCGTATGCCCGCAGTATTGGCCGCATCCAGGCTTTTGCCTGTGACCTGCATCTCAAACCCTGCCTGGGTATAGCGGAATATAAACCAGATAATAATGGGCACGGCAACAGCCAGCAAAATCCCTATGGATAAACGGCCCGTAAGGGTAGGCAGCATTGCGCTTTCCTGTATCATTTCTGTACGGCCAACGGTTGCGCCATAGGCCATTAGTGGGAAGTTGACCAGGTATGACATAAAATTGATGATAATATGGTTAAGCATGATGGCAGTAATAACCGCATGTGCACCAAAACGCACCTTTAAAAAGGCGATAAGGGCACCAGCAAGGCCGCCGGTTATGCAGGATGCGATAATGGCAAGGGGAAGGTGTATAAACCCAGGAAGCCCAGTTACATAGTGGCCCACAAGGGCCGCAGTCATTGCCCCAACATATAGCTGCCCCTCTGCCCCTATGTTTACAATCCCGCTTTTGAGGGCAACAACAAAGGCCAGCCCGGTAAGGATGATTGGTGTGGCCTGAGATAAGGAGTTAAGGAAAGCGTTGCGGCTGCCGAAGGAGCCCTGCAAAATCCAGCGGAAAGCCAGCACAGGGTCATGGCCCGTTGCGCGCAGCAGTATCGCCCCCAAAAGCAAAGCCAGGATTAGGGACATAAGTAGGTATAGGAATTTTTTTATGCCTGCGTAAAAGGAGGTCATTGGTGGTTCTCCTTTGTTGTTGAAGTAATCTCCCCGCCGGTCATTAGCAGTCCAAGCTCTATATCCGTATGGGCTTTTGCGTCGGCGCTGTTTACAATCCCGCCCTTGTACAGCACCGCGATTGTGTCGCTTAAGCTCATGACTTCGTGCAAATCGGCGGAAATAAGTACAACGGCGTTGCCTGCATCCCGGTATTCCCGTATACGGTCGTGGATGTATTCTATTGCCCCAACATCTACCCCACGGGTAGGGTGGGCGCAAATCAGCACCTTGGGGGCCTGCCTTAGCACCCGGGCCACTATCACTTTTTGCTGATTGCCTCCAGATAATTCCCCGGCTAAGGTTTGGGAATTTGGGGCTTTTATGCCGTACTGGTCTATAGCCTCTTGGGCATAGTCACGGATTTTTTTTCTGTCATATAGCTTCCGGGTTTTAAACCGGCTTTGCTGGTGATAACCCAGCATAATATTTTCGCCGATACTCATGGATTCAACAACACCGGAAAGCAGCCGGTCTTCCGGCACATGGCCCACGCCAGCGGAAAGAAAATCCCTTGCGTCCCCTTTTAGGGGTATGCCATCTATGAAAGCTTCCATTTTTACAGGCAAAAGTCCTGTTAGGGCGCTTACCAGCTCGCTTTGGCCATTGCCTTCTACCCCCGCAATGCCTAGTATTTCACCGGCACGTACTTTTAGGTTAATGTTGTTTAGGATTGTGCGCTCCTTGTCTTTAAGCTCCATCCCTTTTACTTCGAAGCGGGTTGTGCCAAAGGTTTCGGCGTCAATCCTTTCACCTATGCGTATTTCCCGGCCCACCATCAGGGTTGCCAGTTGTAAGGGGGTTGCGGTTTTGGGGTCTGGGGCCCCGGTTACTTTGCCGTCGCGCATTACGGTTATTTCGTCGGAAATATGGATGGCTTCATAAAGCTTGTGGGTGATGATTATTATGCTTCGGCCTTCGCTTTTTAGCCGCCGAAGTACAGCAAAAAGCCCCTCCGTCTCCAAAGGGGTTAGCACTGCGGTAGGCTCGTCCAAAATAAGGATGTCTGCACCACGGTATAGTACTTTTAGGATTTCTACACGCTGCTTTTCGCCTACAGAAAGGTTTTCTACCTTGGCGTTTTCGTCTAAGGCCAGGTTGGATTGTTCTATTAGCTGGCGTACTTCGGCCCGGGCTTTGGCGTAGTTGATAACACCACGCCTGCCTGGCTCTGCACCTGCGATAATATTGTCCAGCACTGTAAGGGCATCTGCCAGCATAAAATGCTGGTGCACCATGCCTATACCCAGGGCAATGGCTTTTAGAGGGTTGTCTAGACGTACTTCTTTGCCTTTTACCCACATTTTGCCGCTGTCTGGCTTTACCATGCCGTAAAGTACCTTCATAAGGGTGGATTTGCCCGCGCCGTTTTCCCCAAGGATGCTGTGGATTGTGCCCTCCTGGAGTTGGAAGTCGGCTTCGTCTAGCGCTCTTACTCTTGGGTATTGTTTTACTATGCCATGCATTTTTACAACACTCACGGGAAAACCCCTTTTATTAAGGATTATGAGACTATGTAGTGTGGGGGCGGCGGCCGGGGCTGTTGACAAATGCAAATTTGCGGGCGGCAGGTTGCCGCCCCTACGCCAGAAATGCCGGGTTTATAGGGATCGTAGGGGCGGCAACCTGCCGCCCGCACTACAAAACCCCTTTGTCTACAGTTCCGGGTTTGGCCCCCACGATATTAATTATTCTGTTGCTGTATTTTCAACTGCCCAGTCTGCAATTTCTTCCATTGTTGCGGGGATAGAAATTTCGCCAGACACTACTCTTAGGCGGGCATTTTCTACGCGCTGCACCATTTCTGCAGGCACGTTTACATTGCTGCCTTCGAAGGAGATGCCAACATAATCATTGGACAAAGTGCCCATAAATATACCAGCTTCCCATGTGCCGTCGATAATTGAGCGGATTTCGGTTACAAGCTGGTTGGTAAGATGCTCCCCAACAGAGGCTGGGATATTGTCTGGTGCGTCTGCGGTACGTGGGAACGCGCCGGTTATTGCGTACATATCAAGCTCTTGTGCTGCAAGGGTAACACCTGCGCCGCTGCCGCCTGCAAAAGACATAAGAACGCTTGCGCCTTCGCCAAATAAGGTAAGGGAAATTTCACGGCCTGTTGCTGGGTCACCAAAGCCGCCTACGGAATTTACGCGTACTTCCACATCTGGGTTGGCAAGGGTTGCGCCTGCTGCAAAACCTCTTGCTGCGTTAAGCATTGGGGGGCTGTCTGTGCCGATTACTATACCAACCATATTGCTGTCGGCGTCAATGTTTGGCATAGAGTCATCTGCTGCAAGAAGCCCTGCAAGATAACCCCCAAGGAAGGTCATTTCCGCAAAGTCTTTTACGATTGCGCGCACATTAGGCATATGCACTGCGGTGTCAACAATGGCAAATTGCTGGTCTGGGAAGTCTTCTGCCACGCTGTACATTGCTGTCTGGGCTTGGAAGGATGTAACTATAATCAGGTCATAATCGCCGGTTTGGGCAAAAAGTACCATTATGTCCTCAAAGTCTGCTACTGATGGGGGTGTTGCATATTCCCATGAAATGCCGTACATGGCTTCGGCTTGTTCCAACCCGGCTATGGCCATGTCGTTGAAAGATTCGTCGCCGCGGCCGCCTGTGCCTGTTACTAGGGCAATTCTTATGCCGCTGCCGCTTGGTTGGGCTACATATTCTTCTGCTTCTTCTTCATATTCGTCATACTCTTCTGTTTCTTCAACCTCGTCTGGTACATCTGGCTCTTCTGGTACATTGTCTTCTACTACTTCCTCTGGCGCGCTTTCATTATTGCCGCGGTTACAGGCCACTAGTAGCGCCAGAGCGAAAATAAGACAGGCAATCACTGCTAACTTTTTCATTTTAAATCCTCCTTTTTTAATGGGGGCTACGCCCCCAAGCCCCCCCGCTACGCCTGGCGAAGCCAGGCTTCGCTTCCTCGCTCGCCCTTTCGGGCATAGCTGCGGATTGAGTCGCGCTTCGCGCTCACTTTATGCGGGGTGCGCTTTTTTGCGCGTTGGTTGTGATTTTTGGCGACGATTTTGCACCAAGCGTCTCCAACCATACTATATCTACATAAATCGATTTTGTCCATACTGGGGGGTGATTTCGGTCAAAGTATCAAAGGCTGAATTATAGGGGCTTTAAAACCTTTGTCAAAAATGAGAAAACCTAAAAAGAAACACTTTCCAACCCTACCCAGGTAGCTGATGAAAGGGTCACCCAAAACGACAACGGGCTAGAATTCCCACGTATTTACAGCAGCATCCCATACTTCATCTGGCGTTGCGGCTTGTCCAATGCGCATTTTGGTTTCATTTATATGGATTACAAACCAGTCCATGCATTCCTTACCAGTAAGTATTTGCTTCTGTATTACCTTGCTCCAAACCGGGGTGTATTCGTGGAAGCCGGTGGTTATAAAACCTTCTGCTGTGGCTTCAAGGTCATATTTTACCCTGCGTTCTTGCACAACCCACTGGCCATTATCCAAAGTTAAAAGGGTGTAGGCTGCCGTTGCATCCCAATCCGCAGCCATGCCGCAAGAGCCGGGATTAATAAAAAGCCGCCCCTCGTGCTCCATGTAAAATTGCAAGTGGTTATGCCCAAAAAGGTGTACACCCTTAGGCAGGGCAAGGATGTTGTCGTGGGCATGGGTAAGCACTGCCTCTTTACCCTGGGCAAGATATTCCTGGTGGGAGATGGGATTTTTAAGCATCATATTGCTGAAATTCCTGGTATGAAAAAAATCTATAACCCCGGTGGTGAAGAAAAAATCAATGGAGTGGGCAAGATATATGTCTATGCCATTGTGTGAAACAGTCATTGTTTCAGGAAGGGCCAGTAAGTAAGCAAGATTGTCTGGCGAGATTTTGTTGTATGCCCAGTATATTGGCTTAAACTGCTCTTGGGGCGTTAAGGTTTCTAATTTTTGCATATTAAGATAATGACCTTCGCCGTTGCCACGGATAATGTGGGCTGGGCTTAGGCTTTTTATAGTGTCTACAACTTCATTGTCCCAGGGTATACGGCTTGTGTAGTCGCCTATTAATATGTATTCGTCTGCGCCGTTTTCTTGGGCATCTTTGATTGCTGCCGCTAGGGCAGGGTGGTTTCCGTGGATATCTGATATTATTGCGTAGGTCATGTTATCACCTATTTTGCTTTTTTCGGAAATTATAACATGGCCGCTTTCCTACACAATAGCCCAGTAAACCCATTCGAAAACCAACCCGGCCACGATCCACGCAGGCAGGTAGTCCCAGCGTATAAGCCCCTTAAGATGGTATTTGGTGGTGCTATAGTCCCAGGGGCAGACAGCCATGCGCTTAAGCAAGCTGCCGGTTAAAAATTCCCCGGTAAAAATGCAAGCAGCATACAAAAGCCCCCTTAGCAAAATGGGGATGGGGGCCACAAGGCGGAACACAGGCTCTAACAGGGCCACCATCCCATATACAAAAAACATCCAAAGGGAGGTGTTGGAACTTAGTTTGAAATTTTTTGATTTAAGGGAGCATAGGCCCGTCCACAATACTTCCATCAAGCAGCCTAATGCCCCGTAAATAACAAATCGTGTAATCATGAGATTATTATGCGCTGTGTGTGGTTTGGCATACTTACAAATTATGCCGTGTTATAGTCATTTAAAAAGGCACCCGGTATAAACGGATGCCTTTACATATTAAATATTATTCACTTTCTTCTTCTAACTGCTTCTGAAATTCCTCGTAGCTAGGTAACACTACCCCTTCTACATTTGCGGCCCGTACTACAAAGTTATAAACTTCTTTTAAACTTTTGGCACGGCCAATAAATTCTGCCATCATTGTTAATATCACCTTTGTCTCATAAGCCATTGCGCTACCTCCTTTTTTATAAGCAAGTGTATAGCAATTATACACTATGAAAAATTCTGCAAGCAACCGAAATTCCACAGAGAATAAATATTTTAACTCAATCTATCCTATGACTAAGCCAAACAATCCTGTTATACTCTGGCAACAAGAAATTTTTACAAGAATTTTTATAAGAAAGAAGAATGCCATATGCATAAAATCGAAGGCAGCACAAACGGCATACGCCGCTCCTACCTGCAGCAACTGGAAGCAATATTTGACATGGAAGTAGGCCGCAAAGACTTTTGTCCGCTGGAAATACTAGAGGCCCTGTCAACCTTCACCCAAGCCACTGGCCGGGAAGCCATGGTGTATATAGACCGCCAAGGCAGGATAGAAACCGTAACCGTAGGGGAACAAGACCGGGTAAGCCTGCCTGCCCTGCGGAAGCGCCGGTCTGAAAGCAGGCTAAGCGGCATACGCTGCATACACACCCACCCAGGTGGCAATGGGATGCTTTCTGACATAGACATCCAATCCCTAAAACACCTGCGATTGGACGCAATGGCCGCTGTTGGCGTGATAGATGGCCGCCCGGCCTCTATGCAGGTAGGTATCCTGGATGCCCCGGCATACGAAGCGCAAGCCTCAACAGAACCCCACCAAAACCAAGACGATAAACTAATGGTAACCCTAATAGGCCCCTTCAAAGCAACAGAAATACCAGAAGAAACCCTTTGGGCAGAAATAGAACTGGCCGACGACCGCATCCGCCCCCAAGAAGCCAGACGGGCCGACGCAGAGATTGCCCGCGCAATACTGGTGGGCCTAGAAAGCAGCGAAGGCGAGCCCCTGGCCGAGTTGCGCCAGCTTGCCGACACGGCGGGTTTTGTGACTGTAGGCTCCCTAGTGCAATCCCGCCCAAGGCCAGACAAGGCCACCTACCTAGGGCAGGGCAAGCTGCAAGACCTAGCACTAGAGATTCAACGCCTACACGCAGACACGGTAATATTCGACGACGAGCTGACCCCGTCACAGCTGCGCAATATCCAAAAAGCCTTGGGCAAGAAAACAGAGCTTATAGACCGTACGGCCCTGATACTGGACATTTTCTCTGGCCGGGCGTCCACCCATGAAGGGCGCTTGCAGGTAGAGCTGGCCCAGGCCAAGTATCTGCTGCCCCGTATGACCGGGTACTGGACCCACTTCACCCGCATGGCAGGGGGTGGCGGCGGTGGCGGCGGTGCCCGCCGCGGCGAAGGCGAAACCCAGCTGGAAGTTGACCGGCGCCTACTACGCAGGCGGGTTACAGAGATGGAGCGGGAAATAGACAAAGTAAAAGCCCGCCGGGAAGTGCAGCGGGCCCAGCGGGAGCGTTCCAATATCCCGGTAGTGGCCCTTGTGGGCTACACCAACGCGGGCAAATCTACCCTTATGAATAGCCTGTCCGGCAGTGATGTGCTGGCAGAAGATAAGCTTTTTGCCACCCTAGACCCCAAAGCCCGCAATGTAAACTTTGGAAGCGGTGAGTTTTTGCTGATAGACACAGTAGGGTTTATAAATAAATTGCCCCATGACCTGGTAAATGCCTTCCGGGCCACATTGGAAGAAGCCCGGTTTGCGGACTTATTGCTTCATGTGGTGGATGCCTCCAGCGAAAGCCAGGGCAAGCAGATGGAAGTTGTAAACGAAGTACTTGGCCAGCTTGAGGCCAACCAAAACCCGATTCTTATGGTTTACAACAAATGCGATGTTGCTGGGGAAGTGGCCACCGGTACAGATGGGGTGGCAATATCTGCAATGACAGGGCTTGGGATGGACAAGTTAAAAGAAGCCATAGGGCAAAGCCTTGCCGAAATGCGGGTAGATGTTTCTGTCTTGCTGCCGCTGGATGCCGGGGCCCTGGTGTCCCGGGTATATTCAGGCGGTAAGGTGCATAATTGTGAATACCGGGAGGATGGTATATTTATTCAAGCTACTGTTAGCCAGGAGGATGCTGCGCGGCTGCGGGCGAGTGATTGCTCTAAGTAGGATATTTTATCGAATGATAGTTGTAGAAAAGGGCAATGCACATGAAAAGTAAAGTATACAATGCAGTAATAGGCGGAAAGTCAGACGCAAATATTCGGTTTGCAGATTTAAAGACTTTAATTTATACACTGGGTTTTGTTTTTAAGGGTCAAAAAGGTTCCCATGCCGGGTATTATCATCCGGGAGTGCACGCCAGGATAAGCCTACAACCCACAAAAGATGGTAAAGCTAAACCATATCAAGTCAAGCAGCTTAGAGATATAATCAATATTTACGGTCTATAGAAAGGAGCGTTATATATGCAAAAGTATTCTGTATCAATCAGCTACAGCGAAAACGATGACTGCTTTGTTGCAATAGTTCCTGAATTAATCGGGTGTATGGCTCATGGTGATTCTTATTCAGAGGCTATGGAGGAAATTCAAGATGCTATGGAATTGCATATTGAAATGATTAAAGAGTTGGGGCATGAATTACCACAACCTAAGCTATTAGCATAGAGATTATTCAAATCATAAAAAGGCTGGTTTTACAGGCGTCGCTACCCGTAAAGCCAGCCTTTTTTAGAACAATAATTTTGGAATTTTAAGGCGGTATGCTATCATAACTATAAAACCCCGCCCAAGAAAGGACAACCCCATGAAAAAACTAGAAAACATACTAAAAATAAAAGAAAACAGCATAGACGAAGTATACGAAATCCTAGCCAGCGCCAATATAAGCGGCAAAATCCTGTTCATCTCAGACGACATTGTAAGCCGCCTATATGGCCAGCGGGTACTAGCGCAGCTTCAGCGCTTGGAAGATTCCCAAGTGACAATGGAGTTAATCTCCAGCAATACCCTATCGTACGCCATGTCCTTTGCGGAAAAAATAATCTCAATGGAAGTGGATTACATTGTTGGCCTGGGGGGCGGCAAGGTCTTGGATGTTTCCAAGTACGCGGCATATATTTCAAAGCGGCCCTTTATTTCCATCCCCACAACATTGGCGTGTGACGGGGTAGTGTCACCAGTGTCGGTGCTTATGCGGCATGATAACAAACCAATGAGCCTAAACTGCACAATGCCGGAAGTGATTATTATTGATGTTGCGCTGATACTAAACAGCCCGGTAAGCCTTATAAAGGCTGGCATAGGGGACACAATATCCAATTACATGGCCCTCCTTGACTGGGAATACGCCTGCAAACACGGCAAAGACGAGATGAATGGCTTTGCCTACCTTATGTCCCAAACCGCCCTGGACGCGCTGCTTAAAACCAAATATACCGCAATATGTAAAGATTTTATAAGGGTGCTTGCCGACACCCACGTAATGTCCGGCATTGCAATGAATTTTTCCGGCAGCAGCCGCCCAGTAAGCGGGTCAGAGCATATGTTTAGCCGGGCCTTGGATTATTATTGCGAAACCCCAAACCTACACGGGATACAAGTGGCACTTGGCACCGTTGCAATATTAAAGCTGATTAGCAAAGAATATACCGAGATTGTGGAGTACCTGCGCCAGTTTGAAGTGGATATTAACCCAGAACGGCTTGGGATTTCCCGGGATGTGTTTGTGAAGTGTATGCAAGCAGCGCCCAGCACCCGGAAAGGTAGGTTTACCTACTTGCATACCGCTGATTTAAGTGATGAGAAGTTGCGGTTGCTGTATGAGGAGCTTGTGAGAGAACTGGCATAGGGCGTTAGTGAATAAAAGAGGGGGCTAGATTGATGAACTTTATCCGCAGTATTCTTTACTTCATTGAAGTAAATACCTATCTAAATGGATTGGCGGTGCTAATAACACTTGCTACTGCGTTCATTGGCGTAATGTTATTTGCTTTGCGTTTTTTTAAATCTAAGCCCATAAAATATGAGGTGCAAGATGGTGACGACTTAACAAAAATTGCAATTGCGCATGATAAGAGTTGGCATGATGTTGAAGAACTGTATGAAATAAACAGGGGGGTAATTGGAAAAAATCCAAGCTCAATCCAAAAAGGACAGATATTAATCCTTCCACGCGGATGGAAAAAGAAGTAGATTGTATAGTTGTCGCACCACTGTCAACAGGATAAGAAATTTGGAATAGTTATGCATACCCGTAGGGGCGGCAACCCTGCCGCCCGCAGCTTTGCATAATGCAAAGTCGCGGGCGACAGGTTGTCATACTAATCTCAATTAAAATGTTAATTTGCCCAAAATGAAAAAATCATTGAAGCCTGATATTTTCCATTTTGGGCAAATTTTTAGAATTTACTTGAGATTAGTATTAATAGCTAAACAAGCCTTCAAACCCCCATAATAATCTCCCGCCAAGCCACACGCACATCATCCACAAATGGGTATGGTGAAATATCGTTTTCAACACCCCATTCATAAATCAGCGCAACCAAAGCCGCAGCCTGCCGGGCATATTCATCTCTCAAAGCCTGTGAAATACTAAGGTCGTTTACCCGGGCAAACATGGATGCAATACCAAGCCGGGCCTCGCTATCTATCCCAGTTGCAGCATACAACATATCCACAAGCTGGGGATTATTTTTTATAGCATAATCAACCCCAAAGGCCATTTGAAGATAGCTTGCAGGCAGTATGCCGCCAAAGTGATATTCCCAGTGGGCAACAACATTAGCGTTGGATGTAAATGCTGCCCGCCAAAACTCAATAGCCCCTACCCGCTCAAAAAGCACCCGGGCAAAAGTAGCGTCATGGCGCATACAGCAGCCCCAGATACTTGGCCGGCCGGTCAACTCTTCAGCAAACAGCTCCGCAACCGGGTCGCCAAGGCCTAGGACATTGGCAATCTCGTGAAAAATAAAGTGTGCAAAAAATCTATCCTGGGGGTAGGGCCATTGGTTTAAATCTGTACCCATAAAAATGTGTATCCCGTCTTGCAAACCCCGTGGTATTGTCCATAAGGCCATAGCAGGCTCGTCCCAAGCCAGCCGCCATACATGGTAAGTTACAGCATTGGTGAAGCTGTACCAATAAGCTTCGTTAAAAGGAAGAGCAGTGCTCATGGCTTCATTCGCAAACCCCTGTTGAAGAGTCAGTCTAAGCTGGGTGTTAAAGGCTTCGCATAAGGGTGAAAGCACTGGCAAGTTTTGCGGCTGCCAACTGCCCCATAGTTCCCATGGGAAGGAATTGGTGTTGCGGTTTATGGTGTTATCGTGAAGATGCTGAAGGTCTATTGCCAGCTGGTTATTAGATTCTGTGGTTTGTGGGCTTGGATTAATATAATTCGGGTGCTGCCAGCGGCGCTGGAAAGTGGATGGGTCTGGGGTTTCCGGTTCTGATTCCTGCTCTGATTCCAATTCTTGGTTTGCAGTGGTAATTGTAGCTGTCCGCGACGGACCATCCCATACCGGTTCTGCCCCAAGGGCTTCCGCAACCGCCCTTAGGGGCAGAAGCAGCCGGTTATTTATTATTTGCGGGGGTACTTCCGGGGATACTATTTCCCCATTTACCGTAAAATAATCCCCGCCAAAGGGTATGACTATAGTGGTATCGCCGTCAGATATTATGGCCGCACCACTGTCAGGGGTTACTTCAAAGCCCATAAGCTCGAACACGCCCCGTACCGGTACCAATACCCGGCCATTTACCATAATAGGGTCTTGGTCTTGGAAAACCGCCTGCTGACCGTTTACGTATACGCGGATTGGGGTGGTGGCATAGGCTGTGAGGGGGAGCATTGCCAGTGCCAAAAGTAAAATAAATGTTATGGGCAATATTTTTTTTAGGTTTTTCATGTTTTCTCCATTTTAATGGGGTGCTGCCCCAAACCCCGCCGCTACGCGGGGAATAAATCCCCGCTACGCTTCCTTCGGGGCGGGCTGCGCCTTTCTTGTGTATGAGGGATATATATAAGTGTAGCCAGTTTTACACGCATATACACAGTGTTTATAAGGGCTGGAGCGCTTTTGGCAAAAATGACATCGCCCTATTATTAACTTACCGGCAATTCAAACAAACTAGCCGGATATCCATGCCCATTGTACAGCCCAATCTGGGCCGGGGCTGTAAATTCATAGCGTACAAGCTTAGGGGTTGGCCCCTCTGGCAGGGCCAGATAAACTGCACTGTCCCGTATTTCTGCCTTGGCGTAAGCTGCATCCCCATTGCCAAATACCAGCTGGAATTTCCCCATGGTGGTATCTCTTTGGTGAAGCCCAGCGTTGTGGATAAATGAAACCCGGATTTCATCCCCAATGCGCAGGGCTGATTCGGCAATAGGCCCGGTAAATTCGTGATTCATATCATAGGTGCGGTGCATTGCCGCGTATGCAAGCCTTTCGCCAATTGGCCTTTTACGGGGTGGGTGGATGTCCTTGACACAGCCAACATCCCCAGTGGTTACCATTGCATATTCTGGGTGGCGCAAAAAGAATTTGCGCATCTGGTTACAAACAGTGGCCCAATATTTCATTTCTGGGTCTTGGAATGGGGGCAGCTGTACAAAGTTAAATGCAAAATCCGGGTTGTTTTGGCTGCGCTTCATATACCTGGTCAAAGCCTCCAAGCCCGCCATATAGTACTGGCCGCCTTCATATGTGCCCTCTGTCTCGCCCTGGTACCAAAGCATCCCTTGTGCCGGGAAGGCCGAGATTCTTTTAAGCATACTATTATAAAAAATCCCAGGCAGCTTAAAGTTGTAAGGCCCTGCTTCATGGCAGAAAACAATAGGTAATTCACCAGCAAGGCCAGCGATATTACTTGAAATATCATGGGTGTTTTTAATTTCATCCAGGTGAGTGTGATAACCAGCCCGGGCTTTTTCTTGGGTAATGCCGTCAATTGCATTATTGTATGCGTCCCATATAAACCCGATATTTTGCCTTATGTCCTCAAGGGGCAGCCAAGAGAAAATGCTGCTTCCCCCTACATTGCAGCTTACGATCCCAATCGGTACCTGCAAAGCATCATACAGGGTGTGGGCAAAGTGATATGCCACAGCGGAAAAGTACAAGGCGTTTTCTTCAGTGCAGCCAACCCAGCCATGGTCTGCCATATAGGCCCATTCATAACCCCTGTCAAGCTTGTCTGGGGAGGTTACAGTGTTACGGCCTACTGTATAAAAACGCAAATCGCTGTTTTCCTTTACTACTGGGTTTTGGCGGTATTCATCTGTGTTGTAAAGGTGCCATTCCATATTGGATTGGCCGCCGGCAAACCATACTTCTCCAACATATATGTCACTTAGGCGGATATTTTGAACATGGTCTTTTGATTTGGCGGCAAGTGTTAAAGACAAGCCCCGGCTGGCTTGGCGGGGAGGCAGGGTTAGGGAAAAAGGCCCTGGTTCTACGTTAATATGTGTAGTATCATCGCCAATTGCGGCAGTAATTTCACAGGCTGCCTTGGCTTCCCCTTCAATAAGAATGTCCTTG
>Ga0131853_10006269_pt1 | contig 21497 bp, 9 predicted proteins | sample TergutLab28metaG_FD_92764 | JGI IMG/M metagenome (GOLD analysis project Ga0131853, IMG submission 92764) | Labiotermes labralis P1 segment gut microbial communities from Petit-Saut dam, French Guiana - Lab288 P1 (version 2) (version 2) | ecosystem: Host-associated > Arthropoda: Insects >... | reverse complement strand
CTTCTATAACACATCCCACCCTCCCCCCCCCCCTCTCACCCCCTATTTTTCGCCCCCTCCCCCAGAAGGAAAAAAAAAAAAATATTTGGGAAAAAAAAAAATGGGGGGGGGGGGGGGGGGCACCAAGTTGCATCTATGGTTACACACTATACAAAACAAATTAATACCAACATTCAATTATTCAAGACATACATTGACAGCCATAACAAAACAAAGGGATCAAACTGCTGCAAATGCCCCCAGAAAAAAATAACTACTTACCATACACTCAACAAATACTGTATCATTAAAAATCTGAATTTCCATTAACCTTATTCTGCAAAGAGACAGACAATATGACTTACCGATATAATAAAAAAATCCTCGTGAAGTATGGAAACTATTCCAAAGTTTGTATACTTGAAGATTCTATCCATTATCCACATGAGGTTTGGTAGGACATTTTTCTTCGTATTGAATGTTGCCATTAACAACGGGACATCCGCAGTTGATTGATGATTAGCTATGACTAGTGTACGATCCTCCAAGCAATTCCTGATATCATCCCCTAATTCTACAACTATAAAAGAAAGAGGAGATGTATACAGAGTTTACAAACAGAAGTAGTATTATGTATACAATTACACAACCTGTACCTGTCATACAGGACAAAGTCTGACAGAAACAAAAAATTAGAGAAACAGCACCTGTATGAAGGACAATCCATTAGCTAACCACTATCATTTTGTTACTGGAAAAACTGGCTGTATGAATGAAACACATGCATGATCTATGCAAGTGTGCTTCTACAGCAGTCAGCACCTATCCTTTTCACCTGTTACTTAATTAAGATACAAAACAGATCATTTTAATTTCATGATAGTAAAATACCTCAGCTCATTATGTGTTCATGCACACACAAGGCAACTGTATGTGAACATACTATTTTATTCTTTAATTAAATAAAGTAGAAAAGATATTTTAATAAACATAATATGAAGGCAATGTTTTAACAGGATTCCAATAACTTGCAATTAATTTAACTTTGAAAGTCTATGACTCAGTGTTAGAAATGCACCTTCCACTCAAGACCTAAGGCTCTCCTGCTGAAGGCTATGAAGGGATGTAACACGTAGCTTGGTAAAAATGTTCCTATGTTTCACACAAGTTAACAGTGATTCATTGTTATTAATATGCTAATCTTATAGCCTACGTACAATAACAGTAGGTCACGTGGGAACGCAGGTATGACTTTAACCTTTATCCTACTAAGGTGGGCATTTAACTTTCAGTGCATGGTTTACAAAAAGCATATTATTTGAACATAAAAAGATAAAATAGTTAAATAAATGGCAATTTGTGGAAAATACAACAGAGATTATGTGGCATATCTTAAAAACGCAGTAAACTTCCTTGTTGCCTATATATATGTAATAAAATTTCTGGGAATGTTTTCTTATGTGCACTCATGTATGCAAATGAGGCTCTTGAAAAGGTTAAGGGTTCAATAGACATTGCACGAGATTGACAAGATGCTCCTACAGTAAAATCTGCAGAATGAAAGAACCTTTCAACTTGCTATCACCTAACCAGTTAGTGCAGTTAGTTACCACAGCCATAAAAGACAAATCACACTCATCCCCATGTCATTACAAAAGTTATTTTGTCTAAACCATTATACACACAAGAAGCAAAGCAGGGTCTCAACAGAAATCAAAACAGTGTTCCTAGCAATGTACACATGTTAACTTACTTCATGGATCAAAGTAGTTCTTAAAAAGCTTAACAAGTTCACAACCAGTCAAGAAATTCCCCGTATTTCATGGAACACAAAGAGTCATTACTGTGTAATGCAAAAGCCCACTACTTGTCCTTATCATGCATTAGATGAGTCCAGCCCGTGTCTCTTTATCTTATTTCTTTATGACCCATTTCAATATTATCATCCCATCTATGCCTAGGGCTTCAAAGTGGTTATTTCCTTCACACTTTCCAGTCAGCAACCTGTATGTACACATCTTCTCTCCCACGTGTGTACCCCATGGCCCACCCATCTCATCCCTCCTTGATTTCATCACTGCAAATAATATCAAACATAAAGTGTACACCACACGCCTCCTCATTATTAAATTTTCTCACATCACCTGTTACTTTTCACTCTTAGATCCAAACAGCTCCCTCATACTGTAACATGCTAAACTTATACAAAATGAATGCAAGAAGGTTTTGTATTTTACACAACACTGCTCACACACATTTAAGCTATCTAACAATTGCAATGGGAGAAATAGACTGGGTAAAAATTCAAACTACTCATAGGATTTTAAGATATTCTAAGGTATTTCAACCCTCATCACAAAGCACTCTTGACAGCCTAATGTCTCCAATTACATACCCTACTTTTCCCACAGTCTATGACAGGAATGTGGCTGCAATCTTCATTAGGGCAAAATTATTTACTCTGGGCAAGCAGATACTGTGACACTGCCCTAACCAGTTCTTGTCCTTGCTCAAGCTGATAGGATGAGTGTCATCATCAAAATCACTACCATCACTTTGTTCTGTTTCTCAATCATATGGAAAATGAGTTTTACAATATGATAACCATGTGTGATAATGTTTCTGTGTGTGTCACCAAATAACAACTTAAGAGCCAGACAGGAAAGTGTTACTGTCATTGGACAAAACTGAGCAAACTTTTGAGGTGCTGGCTGCATTCACATCATTAAATATATCTGAAACTGCATATGGAAGATGGTTCTGCAAAATACCCTGGGTTATATAATTGTTGTGTCCAATCAAAAATATCTTGCTGACCATGCAGCAAATTTGTTTGGCAGCAGTAACTAGTAACCTACAGTATTCTGACCACTCATAATTTACTTTAAATTAAATACTTAACTTGTGTCAAAAATTAAATTTAAAAAAAAAATTTACGAAAGTGCAATACCATACCTGTTTATAATCACTTTTAAATAAATGGCGCATACAGACTAGAAGGTCAGGGTTATACTTGATGGATGACTCCTTGGAAGGCTTCACATGAATAAAGCATATTTCCACTTAGTTTCTATTGCAGCTGACAACACAACAGCCAGATATTTAACAATTATACTGTAATATTCATAAAATATATTTGTAATGATTTAAACTCACTGTCATATCCTGCTGACCAACTCCACATGCTGACCATTGCTAGCAACCAATGAAAGAAATGGCCTTCTATTTTCCAATACAAGTCAGGATGGTACCTCTTAAGTGGAAAAATAATCATCATCCACACAACATATGTTGGGATGCAGTAAACATTGTTCAATATAACAAACATGGTGCGTAGGAAACATTTGCACAGGAATGCAATACACCTGAAAAACATTACATACATTAATTTGATAAGTAAGGCAATAACCCAAAGGAATGATTAAATACTGAGGTAAGAATGTTTTTACCTAAAAAACTCCATTCTGATGCTTTGTTGATCAACATAAGGTAATCATACTATTATTATTATTAATAGTAGCAGTAGGAGCAGCAGTATTGTTGTTAATATTATTATTAATACTAAGGAAAGGCTGTTCCTAAAATCTTCACACCAACAGCCTCAAAGTTGTTTGATATTCTACTTTATTTAAACTGGCCATGATGATAAATGACCCTGCAAACAGAAAATCATTCATAATAGTAACAGGAGAAACAATTTCAATAGTCAGTCCTCTTAGTAAATACAGAGCAGGCAAGCATTTTGTCAAGTAAACAAACTACAGGACAAAGCCCTGAGTCAATATCTAACAGCACAGTAGAGCGACACTGTTGAACCATTATTCACAACAAACTGTAACACATGAAACAACTCAGCCCACATTCAGCCCAATTCGTGTAAACTCTCTAACACACATCTAAAAGGACTAAACAAAGTCACATACCATGATATCTACTACAGAACTGTAAATCCATGGAAACCTGTATTGCATTAAATATTACACGATCGTATGACTATAATTATTTTATAAAATACTGCGACTAAATGGCTTAACGATATTAACCTTACAACGCTCTGTGGTAAATACACGTACCACCTACTTTAACATTAAAATCTAACATATTTAACACACAGTGTATTTAAATGTTCCGTGACATTCCCACAACAAACACCGACTATTTCTCTGCACAGTGCTAACAGTATTAACTAACCTTTCTAACCGACAAGGACCGTGTTCTCTGTGAGGTAGAAAATGTTCTTTCACATATAAATAAGACTGTCACGTCTTCAAATTCATGCAGCAATCAAGCTACCGTGACATGCTATCCAAGCACAACTCTTTCTAACCACGCATTACGGCACATCTCTGGAAAGCTAAACAGCTGATTATAGAGAAAGTATCCAGAATATGCATAACAAGAAATTTTAAACTGGCATTACGTAATCACTCTCTATTTTTTCACAAGTTATTTCATTCATTTTATTATTAAACTGAAAATGAAACCATTATTATTTTCTGGCTATCAACTAGTACCGAATTATATCAACAAAACTCGTATTTAAATTAGGAAACCGTAGCACGTTACATCAGAAGCCTCAGCAGCCATAAAAGTATCCAAATTACTTGACGCTACTGACACTGAATTACACACGTGTACAAAAACTTCTACAAATATATGCGGTTCCTGCCAAAAATCATCTACTTTCCGCCATTGAGCCCACCACAGCTCTTCAGAAGCTATCGACAGTGCTGCCAACTTCCGAGAGCAACGATGTCAACCAACCGTATTGGCGGGAATACAAAATATATGTGATTATGTTGCATCGGACACTGCCCAGATCCTAATGAAGGCAGCACGCAGCTTCGAAACATTGGTACTATGTATCAACCGCATCATATCCCAGCACATGAATCACCATAAACACAACTGGAAGTACTTCAAGTCTCACACAGGTATTAAAACAACCAGATGTAGGAATAATACCTAGACTGAAATAGTAAAGACATAGGAATGCAAGTTTGTGGAGATCAGCACATTCAGAAACGTTGACGCAGCGAACAGCTGAACTGCAAATACGGGTACCCAAGATTTTCCCACCTTTCTTATTTCAGGATGTAAAGAGATCCAGTTTCCAAAATGCTGTCTACATTTGTGAATATTTGAGAAACTGGCCAATAGGCAAATTCAACACTGCACTAATCCTGAGTGTGACATACCATCAGCAGAACACCCAATCCTATAGAAGTAGACAAATAACGGCCCTGCACCTGGCATTTTAATGCCTTGAGATTATCAAAGAAAGGGTAGTTATTGATGAATTTCAACTTTGAAGATGAACTGTCACCCAGTGACAATAACAGGAAGTGTCAGGATGAAAAATACAATAGTACAGAATACAAGTGAAATCATATGGTGACTGATCAGAATCTGCTTAGCAAGATATGGTTCAAATCTACACTTTCAGTTGCCGTTTTCATTCAGGGCCCTTGGGATATCACAGCCATAGCAAATCGCAACAAGTTGTATCATGATAGATCTTTGTGTAAACCAGTTAATGCTAATTTGATGATGAAGGAAGCTTCTTCCAGATCCTCAGATGATTTTCTGAGCCTCTCTAATGAAATTACTGTCTTGTGAACATTCTGCCAATTAATAAAAGCCTGCAAAGAAAGGCATATTGAACAAGGCTTCTGTTGTATAAGTGAGCAGACATCATCAATCATGCTGCAGAACAAAAGTATGAGAATGTGGAAGGTAAGAGATATAGACAATAAGAAAGAGAAGAATGCAAATAACCATATAAGTCATAACATGGAACTGCAATCCAGTTCTCATATCTCTGGCCCTGTGAGGTTGTGTGTGACATACACATGACAAGAAAGATGCATATCTTGCCAAGAGCACTGAATTATTATTGATTATGAAAACACAGCCTAAATCAGGTAACTATCATGAATTGGCTGTGACAATTGTGATTCTTCTGTACCATTATAATGTATCACAGAAAATATCTTTATCAGTACAGAACAAAATCTATGTGTCAGTCATCCAGGACATGCAGTACAATGCTTTTGAGGGGAACAGTACTTCTGCAGCACCAATGGTAGAACCTTGGCCAAACTATCCCTCCTTTTCCCATCCTCCCTCCTTTTCCCAGCCTATTGAGCCACAGACATGAAAATTCAAGTTGCAGTGTGCCAGACTACATGGATCAGTATGGACCTCCAAACAGCTACACTACAGTAGAAAGAGAAATCTGATCTGCTGTGAGGACCATTCACTGACAATTAAAGCACACACTTGTACATGATGACTGCTGTATGTCTCCAACACATTTCTGTCCGTTATCAAGCCATTTTCAAGTAGACAAGACAGTAATAATAGATGGCTGAGTACATAATTCAACATATGCAGTAACCTTACATAAAATTCTCCTGGTACTTCTGTTTCACAAATGTGACCATGTACAAAGTGACATGTACGCAGTTGTGACCATGCTCCTTTTGCTCATCCATGAAACTATGTGGAAAAACTCATGCTTATATAGAACAGACTTCATGCAGATCTTCCTCCTTCCAAATGTCATGAAGAATTTGACAAACTGTCTGCTGGTTACTAAACAACTGATCCTGAACCAATTTTACAGTCACTCATTGGTCTGTGGCCACCATTTCATGAACTCTGGCCAACTTGTTTCCAGATTTCTAACAAATGGCACTTGCCCACACTTGGGATCATCTCAAACAGTCCTCACATCTATCTCAGCCTCTTTGAAGCCATCCAAGGACATGCATATAAGACAAACAGCTTCAAGCATTATCTATTTCTGTGGTTACTTTCCTGAGTTTTAAACAAAATTTGATGTTCGCTCACTGCTACACGACAACAAAAAATACCATTCGCACATGGAATTGCTAAGACGAACTGATTAAGTTAGAACTTTTTCATTAATCCCTTACAGTCATAACAAAAACAGAAACCAAACTATGGTGTATGCACCAAAATACACTTGGATGACAGCATCAGTTCCAGAACTTTACTGACTGATACTGTACAACAGATCAGTATGTCAGCCATACAGCAGCATTTTTTGGTATTGCAAGAAGCATTACAAAGAACAACATGGGTGCTTCCATTATTCTCTATCAGACAAGAAATAAACTAGACCATAGTAATGCCAGCAATTAAAATAAATGTTAGTTTGTAATGAACCAAAACACACTGTTTCCACCTCAAACTGATGGCTGTTCATTTACGCCAGGGCTGATGATCTACAAGCATGTGAACAACAGGATACAAAGAAGATAAAACAGGCTATGCACATTGCTGAGTTGTTGGTGTAGGAGCGACTAAAGGACCTCCTTGTAAATGAAGTGAAGCAGGAGGTACATGAAAACAAACCTAACATGGCCATCTTACATAACAATCTACAAATGTGTATGAATAATTCACTTAAAAATCATTCAAGGGACATATATTCCTACTGGATGGCTGGCAGAAACCATGAGAACACATCCAGTGGACAGCTGAAAAGGCTGATACGTGTACAATACACTAGATCATGCTCAGCAAGTGATATGATGTCATTTGGGTTGGATAAGTGACCATAACTGCAGTTCCATTCTCAGACAAACTCCGTAGGATGGGGCGACAAACTGGGAAATTTGGCAATGAATCCAGTCTATGTAGCAACACAAATGGTGTAATTATTGCTGAGTTTTGAAAAATGTGCCTTGCACACCTGTTCAATCTGACTGCTGCCAATTTGCTGACGGCCTGTGAGGCTGTAACAAGTGAAACAAAGAAGACAATTTCAAAATAAACATGTGCATGCATTAAAAAACACTGCCCAAGAAATTGGGTAAAATGACATGTATGTAAGCCAGTCAGATTTGATTAGGCTTCTCTATGCAATTCCAGAGTGTCCAATTTGACAAATTTAACAAACGAAGAATAGTAAGTTCCAAATCTGTAATCTGCCAAGCAGAATATTTCACTTTGGAACACGAAGACCTGAATCTTCAAGCTTTGTAATACTCTTTAAGACTAAGAACAGAGTTCCACTTTTCAGGTGTGTTTTGGAGAAAGCACATACCATTCCAAAAAAAAAAATACCACAGTTTTAAGAGACATATCACACATTTATTCTCTTTAGAGATGAAAAACAGACATGGGAAGGGAAAACAAAAAGGCAATGAATGGTGGTACTGAACTCCTTTACAATGAACTTTTTTTTCCCCTTTGAGTGGTTTTTTTATACTGCGGGCATGCAAAGGCACCTACAGAAGGCATTTAAATCTAATTGTCTAATGATTCAACTAGAATACAATCTACATCCTGCGTGTGAATGAGTAAGCAAGTGAGGATGGCATCAATGATAACAGTCAACACACAAACAACAAAATGAATACACTGAAGAAGAAAAAACAGACTTGGTAGACAACATGTGGCCACAACTGGTAATAAAAATATATATAGCAATACTGCACCAATGTTATTTCATATATTCTTTCAACAATGCTCTCACCACGAAGAAGTAACATAGCAAAGTGGAACTCCCATAGCATGCACATTAAAATCAACAGTTAGGATTCTAATGTCCCATTTCACTGGTGCTAAATTACCATACACTTGGCAATATTGGTCATGTACGTAGTATACTGGTCTGTAACTGCCAACACACAGATTTCAATCCCAGGCAAGACACTCTTTCATGTTATCTTGATCCAATCATCCCCAGTTGGGATAAGGCACTTCATGCCCTTTTGGTTTAAATATAAGGCTCAACCAGAAACCAAACCAAATCCCTGAACACATTTGAAACAAAACACAGCAACACTAATATGACTAAGTTAATTAAAACACTGTAAAGCATTTACTGCTCCCACCATATTGCAGACAGACACCCTTCAACCAAACTTGTTTGCTAAAACACAGAATCTCAATTCAAAATTACAGTTCATTTTTAAAAACAGATGCACTACTAATCTGGCACGTGAAAGATACTAGTTTACACTGATATGAAATTTAATTAGTTTCTCAGGTGGAAGCACAATATATATATAAATTTATTGGAAGCTGCTGCAAAATAAGATAAACATATGATTACATAACAACAAGAAAAGGCATAACTAAGCAATATCACCCTGTAAAATATATTTAGTACTATAACAACATACACATTGCAGAAAAAATTGTTAGAACTTCCTACTGCCTTGTTCAGCCCTTCTACTTCCAACAAATGGACAAGCTGTCTGAATTTTGAAAACTCGTCAGTGTTACACTAACATGAAAACAATGGCAGATTTAATATACAGCATGTCATATGCTGTATGTATAACAGGTTTGAACAAACCTTTACATTAAATCCCAGGATTACACAATTACTCACTTATATTTACTGTTCTTTTGATATCTAATAATTATGCTTTGTTAACCATACTTTAGCATAATATCAGGTATTAGCAGATTTTGCTACAGTGGTAATACATAAAACTAGATGTAACGTAAGTATTGAAGTAGCCTTCTGTTAATGCTAACTTCAAGCTGTAAGGCAGTACGGTAGCAACCACAACAGAAGCTATCAGACATATGTGCATGTCAAAAGTTGTGTGTTCCACTGTTACACTGGTTGAAACTTCTCTTTTACAACAATTTCATAAAGGTTGAGTCAAATAATTTTATTGACATACATTAAATTATGAAATACATGAAGATAGCTGTCATCAAAATGAAATATTTTAACTCAATAATATTGCATCTGCAATGTCCACTTTGAAATTTGTACTTATTCTGTTTTCAGTCTATTATTTAAGGAAATAATGAAATACAATATTGGAACCCATATGTACAGCAACACTTTTTTAATAGCCCCAAGCATCTCTCTAAATTCACAACATTTCACATGACAGTGAGGCAGGGCAGTGACTGCTGAAACTCCAATATTTTGTGAGTGGGGGTCCACACATTTTAGTTAACAGCACCATAGTTAATAACAGGTCTTTACTCACCATATGCAAAGGTGCAGGAAATAATTTGCGGTTGGGAAGTTGCATTTTCTTGCTGAAAAAAGGCATATCTTCTCTCATCAACACATAGCAATTCAAAAATGGTGCCAGATTTTATGTTACCATATCAGCATGAATTTAGAGCCCCAGATAAAAAAAAAAGGCCACAAGAACATTAGCTGCACTCATAATGCATGAACAGGGCCATGTAATGGCACAATGCTGAATTATGTGGGATTTTATGCAAATCACTACATCTTATTCTGACAGTTCATGTATCCACACAGATGACATCAAGCATCACTGCTAGTCAGAAGAAGCATGGGTCATTTCTTCAACATAATGCCCCCTGAAGATGCCAGTTTACAAAATTCATAAATTTGTTCATTATATGTCAAAGAGTCTGTGGAATGTGGTTGTTTCACATGAATGAAACAGCACTTTTGTTTTATCTCATGCTAATGCCACAGACATTCTAGTTTGCTGTGCACATTATGCCAATAGTTTTCTTGGAACTGCTTACAATGTAGTACTAATTTCATCCAGTTTTTCCTCAGCACGTATTTTCTGCATGATCTCTTACTGTATAAAACATAATAAGTTGCTCAAAATCTTGATACTTATTTGTAAATTGCTCTCCCTCGTGGAAATGGTGCATCCAGAAACTGTAGTCTCAGTTTGTGATGGCACTTCATGTGGCAACTATATTTAACAAATGTATCACACAGAAATCTCTAAATAGGCCACAAATGAGTCACAGGGACCTTGCAACCTCACTGACAGACAGTGTGGATATAAGCCAATGAGTGGGCTTGGTGTAGAGCATAAGCGACCTGTTTGGAAGAGGCTAGTGACTGGAGTAACTTAAAATAATGATACATATAGCAAAGACTTCAAAAGGTCATTTCATCATTTGTTTAAAAAAGTTCTCTATAATCAAGACAAATTTCTTTGACTATGCAGTACCATACTACCCCTTGACGTTCCAACTCACCACCTTTATATAATTATTGATCAAAGTAATTCTCACACACTCATTACTTCCATCTTGTTTACGATACACCTCTTCCATCAATAAAGTCTGCTAATTATATTCTGCAGAATCACACCATCCCATGATATTAAAGCACAAAGCAAATCAAATACACAAACTATGAAGTTGTGGTATACAGCATATATGAGTGCAAATTTACTGTCCCCTTTAGTTTTTGCTAATGTTGTACTAGTATACAAAATAATTTATCTCAGCATTGTCTATCATAATTAGTATGTACTACCCAATCCAACTAATAATACAGCAAGTGTTCACCCACAGAGCAATACTAACACCTGTAAGCCATCTTGATGCACGGCTACAATGACAATGATTAAAAAGGTAGCCTGGAAGACCTTTCAAAGAGGTTTGGTCTACATTCTTATACTGTACAATCACCACCTCATCCTATGCTATTTTTCAGACTTATCAAATGAGAGACATTAGCACACATGTATTGCTTCAAGACATGAAAAACAAACAAAGTAACAGACCACAAACAATTCCTAAGAATGTGAGAAAGCATTACCCCTACAGAGTAGAACACACGAAGGGAACTACAGTTTTATTGAAGTTTCAACATGTATATAATCATTTACAGTATGCCCTTGATCTTGTGTTTATAAGAACCAGAGCCACAGACTCTACTACGTCCTTATGCCTTCAAACCCCACTCAATTTCTTGGTTTCCATTACTCACACCAGGCTGTAAAAACGGGTAACCTGAACTGTCATAATTTAGCACCAGAAATGGGGAACAATGGACAAAATGATTCTGCTCTCCAGAGACCAAAGGAAGAAGGACCTTAAAAGGAAAAACTAACCAAGTGTGTGATCATAAACTAGGTTACAAAGGGGAAGCTGTGTACCTTGGTTCTGTATGTCTCATGCTAAGCACTTCTAAGAAACATACATAGGGGAGGGGGAAACAAGTTTTTATAAAATAGCATCTGAAAAAAATCCTACCTGAGTGACCACACAAACCATTTTTGTTCCGTTTTTATAAATATTGAATTTTACTCTTTAAATTAAATATATTATATATAATCTGACTCTATGTTATTAATAATATTAATATTAATAATTATAATATGTAATATCTATTCTCTTTACAAGTTATGGTACAAATGCTAGGATGATAAGCATTTTTGTTAAACACAAAAATGTTGATTTTACTGTTTCTTGTAGAAGACTTTCACAAAATGTTACGTTATTCTACCTTTTGTTGTCTCTAAATGTTCCACATACAGTTTCAACAAACTTGGTCTCCTCATTACAACACTTTGTTTCAGTAAGGCGTTAATGATTCTTCTCTTTCTGTGAACAACTACAGGCTGTCATGTCTTTGATTCCAACAAAAAAATCCATACTTATTTGCAAATCTTGACAAACATGTAGTCACCATTACCGTGTATCAGCCTGCAAAATCGATTTTGCAGACATGCCCAACCATTCCACTTTCAGTAAGTCCCTGTTCAAGATGGGGAAAAAATGTGAAAAGAAGAAAGACAATTATAAAGTAGACATTAAAATGCAGGGCTGTTTATGTACATCTAATTATGTTACTTTAACATATCACATTTTCTACTCAGCCCTGATTATAAACAATAATGATATTGAAGTAAGAGGAAACAAATATTTTAATACAATTAATGTTGCTCAACCACCTTTCATGATGAAATGGTTGGATTTAGGTATAAACTGGATTTCACACCTTGACTCTGCTACCCCTCATTCAAAATGTGGGCCTGCTTCCTGCACCACTCCTGTCTGACAAATTCAATACGTCTTAAACATAAAACCCCACCCCTGCCTATGTGCTCCTGATGGAAAACGTTTTAAAGACTCACTGCAGACATACATATTCACATCGTAAGTAAAAATTATTGTAAGGCAGAGAGTAGAAGTTTTGATGTTTCTGAAAGCACTATCACCTGCCAAGACCCAACTGTGAACTAATGTTTATCACTTTGTAAGTGCCTACACTGACACATGACTTTTGCATGCACTCTATTACTGTATACGTGCACTGACTCTATTCCACGTCTCTGAGTGAATTTCAGCCAGGATTCTTCAGGATACGACGCTGTCGGAAATCATACACACGGCGACAAAAGAACACCAGTTCAGGAGCAACACATCCAGGTGGTTGTCTCTTCTCTCTGGGATATTCCTCATGTTGTGGAACCACCAGGCAAGGTTCCCTCACACCATCCTCCAATCGACGCACACATTTACGATACCTGCGACAGATGACAGGTATTTTAGTTTGTAATAAAAACAGAACATATCTTACAGTGGTGACTGTAAAGAGAAGAGAGGTTAATATGGCGTATGCTGAAATTTGTCCTGCCTGACAACACCAGATTTTCAGTGCCTGGCCCTCACAAAACTCTGCATCAGCACATTTTTCTCTCTTCTAGTGGGAATTCTTTATTAAGAGAATTAATAGCATACAATTATAGGATGAAACATCCAAACAAAAACTTCTGTGTCAACATTTGCTAGAAAGATGCACAAATTTTTATATGCTTCCACTCCCAGAAAAACATAGTTTGTCTAACATTTAAATCCACATGCCAAATGACTGAAAAAGAATTCTCACAATATAAAGGGTTAAATTTCAAGTATATAAAGTTATACTTTTTAGATATAATAAACAAACTACACACTCAAACAACCACCTTTCTAATGGATGTATGTTTTTTTTATTTTGTGCAGCACTGACATAGCAGCACTTTAATCTGAGACCAGCTTCAACTGAACGCAGTTAACAGGTGACTATTCAGTGCAACAAGCAGTGCTCAAAGCAAAAACTTTTCTCCCGGACATGCAAAGGATCCTCCTAATCACAAAGCAACTGCTGATGTAAGCAGTTTGTTACAAATGCAGTCAGCTGACAGATCAAGCATATTAGAGTCAGTTGATGATGACATTAGACAGCCAAGTATCAAGAACCCAAGGAAATTTATTTTGCGACACAGTTTCACAGCTCAGAATGCTCAAGTTATGCCATAAAATGAAAGAAAATGTGGCTGTAAATCATACATTTCTAAAAGTGTAACTGATATCAGGCATTATTAAATAAAATTAGTGTGAATATAACAGCTACCCAATAAGGTCCAAAGAACAAGAGTCTTTTTTGAGATTCAAGCAGTGTCTCAGGTATAAAATTTGTTTCTTACAGAATCTATACATTCGTGACTGTACCCACATGTAGTTTTAAGTCTTTAAGGGAAACAATTAATATGAATTTTATTTAAAGATTCAGTTCATATCATACGGCAAACACACCCCTTCTCCAGTATGAAAATTAGTCAGTTATTGCTATATATGGATGTAATCACTGTTTGTTCCCTGAACCATATGGAGCACATAAACTCACGTACACAGTGTAGGGTTTCTGAATGTTAACCAAGATGATCTAATATAATATGAAATTTGAAATAACCATTACACAGACCAAGACATGACAAACAGAGATGTGGAGGTTACAGGCTACAACCTGACATCATCAGGAAAATTAACCCAGAAACAGTTTCAAACATCACTCAGTAGTGTGGCATACCTGCAGTATTCATTGAATGTGAGAACATAGCACTTGTCCTCAATGCAAGCAACACTGTTGATGTCCTTGTGTTTGGAAGCAAAGATCTCATCTTCCATGTCACCTGGTCTGCGGCCATGATCTGTATGCTCTGGGCGGTAGTACCACAGCAAAGAAACCATCATCTCTCCTACACAAACAAGACAGCACACTTATGAGAGCTGACACAATTGAAGTTTACAATGCATATATTTTGGGTTATTTTCTGCTCCAAAAAGACCAGGTCAGATTTAATATACTCCTATTCCAGTACTTTCCCACGTATTCCCTGCCACAAATAATACAGTCATTAGCCATCACATCACAACCGTTCCTAACTCATCTTTACATTTGTGGCCACCATGACTGCTTTAGCAATGGAAACAGATGAAAATCCCTTAATGCCAGATATGGGCTGTACACAGAATGACCCAAGGTTTTTCAGTTACTAAATTATATGCCAAATAAACTCATTTTCTGACCGACATTCATGTAATTGTTTACAACACTGTAAAAAATTTAAATTTCTTAACAAACGGCCCAATCTCTGCTGACCACTGTCAGCACCAGTCACAGGTACAGTCAAGTGCAATGTTCTGTTCTGTGACCAGAACTTCTACCTGTTTCTGTTTACATTACAAGAGTCAAAAAGTTGTACTACAATGGAGTACACATGATGCAGTTTTACATACCTTACCTTCTTGTAACAGTGGATATGTTTTTGCAAACAAATCCACTGTTATAAGAAAATCTCTCTCTCTCTTACACACACACACACATATGCGCGTACGCGTATGCATGCACACCACAATGCTACTGTGTCACTTTTAAATTCATATACCCACTTAGCCCACTTAGGGCACTAAAGAACAGCTACACTGTCTTAATGCCAATGGTAAATGTGGGGTAATTACATAAGGTAAATATTTCTGTGTCAAGTTGTAAAGGTAAAGCTCACCCCATGACATGCCCACACAGGCAAAGAGGGAAGTGTAAATATACCTTATACCCATTTGCAGCCTGACATGAGAAAGAGGCTGGTGGTCAACACCATGCTCCAGTTGCTTTATTCCTGGGGAAGACCTTGTACCCATTGTACAGGAGGCTGGATGGGCCTCAGGGCTTGTCTGAAGAGCACAGAAAATCCTGCCCCCACCAGGATTCGATTCCCAGACAGTCCAGCCCAAAATAAGTTAAGCCATCCCAACCAATGTGTAAGGTTGTATGCTTCATTAACACAATTTCTTTCAGTCTAAGATACAATTTTATTGGCTAATATAACTGAATTACATTTATGCTACACGTTTAAATAAATCATGTTGTCGTCAGGTACGTTGACAAAATTACTGTCAATGCAATGGACTAATGTTCTTCACAAACTCCTTTTTTTGCATATTTGGGAAAAAGTTACTAGGCCAACAATTCTAATAAAAAAAAAAAAGCTAAACATTTCCAAGATTAACATTAGTGCAATACCTTGACAATGGTTTTGCCAACATCCCTGAAGATAACAGAGTCATGTGTACATGTGGTATGTGCATGTAACACAATTGTAATATTCAATAAAATATCCTGTACTGGAGCAAATAGCAGTAATTATGTGAGATCTGAGGTTTAATGGCCATGACCAAAGATATGTCTTCTTGCAAGGTGATACTGTGTAGACTGGTACACAGGTACAGATTCTCTGAAGACAACTGCTACTGCCATCAATGCTAGAAAAGATTCCTCCTAGAGGTGTACTCATGTACCACACATGAGGTCATATTCCAGAAGACAGTAATCATCAGAAGTCATTATAATGAAGTATGTATGGTGAATGAGTAGTGTTTGCTTTGTGACTTGTTTTGTGTACTCCAGGGATCAGTGTAGAACAGAATACCAAGTGGCATGTGGCAAGTGGCAAGGATGCATCACAACTACTGATGATATGTGGACACAATACTGAAAGGAATGGTGGCAGAATAATTCTCTACATTAATTGTGGATGTGGAGCACAGTTTGTGCTTGATTTTCCATCTCCTCTTGTCCTATCGCACTGGCAAGGAAGCAGAATGGTACCAAATTTTATGCATCTCTATATACACAAAAATAAGTTGGTTCATCTGTTCACTCATTTGGTCCTTGACTGGTACACTGTCACAGTAAACTGTTAACTGTGTTCCCACTGTGGTACGAATTGAGACAATTGCGCACAGCTGTCATCCTTACAGCATGTGCTCTCTGTGCGGTATGTAACAGAAGTAGGACACATTATCAAAACTTTACTGTGTTCAACAAATACAAAGTAAATAAACAGATCTAGTTCTGTAGTAATATTTTAAATATTTGCAGATGTGTCAGGTGTTGTCACTGTATGCAAAATTATTCAATGCTGTCCCAGGTGAAGAGACCAGGCATGCAGCTGGAATACAGTAATGATACTAGCCATCATCAGGATTCACCCATAGAGCAGCAACTTTAGCAACAAACGGCAAGTCCATCTTTCGGGGTCCTGACTTCAGCAAGACACAGTCACGGGGGCAGATCACATCTCCCTCTTCATGACGCATTAGAGGATAGCATTTCCGTGGCTTCAGCTCATCATCACTCTAAGTAATATAACAATACACAAAAAAAAATTATAAACACTTCAAGCTCATGAATTTTAACAGAAAAAAAAATTATCAGTTCTAGGCAGAACTCATAATAAAGGCTATTGTCCCCTTTTAATGATTTCAGTTCTACAAATATTGTGTTGTGTACAAATTTATAATTAAATAAATAGAAGGCCCATTCTACAATTTAAGTACTTCAATCTCAAAGCACTTGCCAATGTGCTACTTTACATTTAAACTAAAATTTTCCACCACTCATCTTTCACATAATGAATGCCAACAGTGAAAATGTAAATTACCTTTCATAAGAACAATTGTTTAGCTGTAGAGACAAAATAATTTTACATATATGTTCAGAATACATGGAAATAAAACACACAAATTTCTCACAAATGTCAGTTTACTGTGTGGTAACAAATTATCTGTTTTCTGAGTTTGGGCTAAAATTTATTTTTGCTATATATACTGTATTATAAGTATGTTAGAAAATGCTGAATGACACATGGCAACCTGATGGTACCTGCATCTGCCAGGACATCCTGTGACAGCTGCCATGCTCAGGGACATCGAAAAAAGAGATGCTCTGTATAATGAACAGAGTATAGAATTACATACCGAAACAAAGACTTTGCTTTCAAATGGAACCCCTTCAAATTTCCAGCCATTGGACCACTTGGGCACCTGTAACAGTTTCTTTGGACCAGACTTCCTACAGACAGCAGTGATAGCGGCAACTGTTATGTCTTGCTGCTGTGGGACTTGCTTTTTAATCGTTGATACACCATCATTTCGAACAACCAGAGATGCAGACTTCTTGGATTGGTCCTTCCTGTTTCCTGTGGATGTTCTCCTAACACCAGCAACTGAGGATGGACAGCTAGACACCTTTCCTCTAGAAGCATTAGTGTCAGTATCATCACCTGATGACGCATCAGACAATGAATCACGCAAGCCATAACTACGCAGCATATGGCTAACTCCTGCTCTCTTCCTACTGGTGCACACTGCCTCTACAGACACTGAAATGTCTTCAGACTTTCTACGTTGAAGAACATTCTTTCCTTGTGCACGTACACGGTTGGTATTTGTTTGAGAAACATGAACCCTCGAAACAGCACCATTCCAACACAAAGAGGAATCCTTCTGCTCTTTACCACCTTGATGTCTTAGGGATAGCTTCCTTTGATGAGAAAATATGCCATTAATCTTAGATGCCAGCTTCTTGTGCTCCACACTTTTACTCCCTGATGTCCTCTTAGTTACAGGAGTAACATTTGAACTACCGCTCCTCCTCGTGGTTACAAGAGGTTCCAACATTATCCGACCTTTTGACACGACACTGTCTAATACTGCATCGATCCGTTTCATGGCTTCACTGTCTGTCACTTTCTTAACCTGTTTCACACGTGATGGATATATCTTGGTTTCCGATCTCTTAACTTTGTTTTCTCGTTTTTTCTTTGATGTGACGGTTACAGGTTCCTTATTTTCCGTCAAATCTTTAGCATCATCAAGCTTCCGCTTTCGTACATTGTGCTTCATCTTGTGTAAACTGCAGATGTTAGAAGAAAGTGGCTGAGACTTCTGTCCATTTCTGCACTTTTCTTGTGTTTCAGTAGGAACACCATTCACTCTATCCTGTGGTTCACTTGCTCTGTTATTACATTTCTGGGATTCTTTATGTGACACTGACAGTCTACTGATGTCAACATTTGAAGTGGAGAGCTTATGCCTTTTTGGCACTGATATTTCAGTTTCAGCTTTTGTAGCACAACTGTTTGCAGGCTGAAAGTTCCTCTTCCGAGATGAAATGTCCCTGCATATGACTTTACTACCATTCTGACTCAGTCCTGTAGATTTGTTATTTTCTATGCACACTTCTTTCTCTAAGTTCCTCACCTCTGTTTTCACACTATTACGCACTGCCTTTGGATCCACAACTGTCTTTTTATCTTCTGGTTTTGTCAATACCACTTCAGATGAATTATGTCTTTCCTTTGGGACTTCAAGCTTACACATCAGTAAAGGTGTGTTGTTAAGAACTGGTGGTAACTTTTTCCTGGCCTTTGTCCTACACCCAAGCATGTCTGGATTTGCCACAGTCTTGCTTATTGCTAAAAGACGATGCCTTGAAATGTCGGTGTTACCCACAGCCCCATCACTTGGTATGGTTGTTGTGTCGCTGCCAAATTCTGTGTCAGGCTTGCTGTGCAAATCTTGGGCACCCTCGAGTGTAGAAGTCAACTTTGTTTCTCCTACTGAAGCTTGACCCAATGGCTCCTTCTTGCTTGCCTCCAGCTTAGACTGTGGTTCAGTACCTGCTGCATCTAGCTCCCACCCCCTTTGTTGAAAGGCGGCTTCCTCTTGGGTTTGACTATGATTTCGAACAGAAGCAGTGGCTGGTGATGGAGGTGGAGGCATTCCAGCACTTCCACGGGCTGGGCTAGGTGGTCCTAGAGCTCCTGGAGGCTCAAGTGGCAATGCCAGTGCTACAGGTGGCAGAGGGAGCTGGTGAAAGGAGGCTCCAGACTCCTGCACGGGCTGCTGCTGTTGTTTTGCAGTAATGTGTGGCCCCTTACCATCACCAGTAAGAGGCCCAGTATGGACGTTTTTTGGACACGACTGCATTGGACAGGGACAACTCTGATATGCTGCATCTGCAAAAGAACCTGCTTCATATTACTACACTCTGTTACTGTGTATAATAGCAACAATCAAACTGTAATTTACAATGGAGAATAAATATACTGTCAATGGTAAATACAGTTTGCAAAGAAGTAATATGCAGAATCCTTTGAAAATGAAGCAAAGTTCAAATATTTGGGAATTCCACTACAAATAAAAACAGCATGCATGAAGGAATTAAGACCAGATTAGAGTCAGGGAATGCCTGCTGCCAATTGTTCTGGAATCATTTGTCTTACTATGATATTTAAGAACATCAGGATTAGAATATACAGAATTATACTGTATTGTTGCATCACTACTATGAATGCAGTGCACATTTTGAATAATTATCAACAAACACAGGTCTCTGTGAAGAAGGCCTTTCAGGGACGCAACCTATAGAAGAAAGAAATAACTTGCATGATTTCATGCTTCATCACGAAACAGATGAGAACTGTGCTCTTCTGGACTATTATGCAGTGAGTAGTAGTATTTCCTTACCGACGTTTCGGGAACGATAGTCCCGAAACGTCGGTAAGGAAATACCATTACCTGTTGCATAATAGCCCAGAACAGTTCTCAAGAAATAACTTGGTGTGTGTCCATATTTAATTTGGGTACTGTGTTGGTTCACAACTATTCAAAACAGAAAACTATAATTTTATCTTTTATTCTACATGGGTGTCAAACTTGGCCTCTTCACATTACGGTAAGAACACAGGGCGAGGATGTTCGAAAAAAGGGTGCTGAGGAACATATTTGGGCCTGGAAGGAAGAAAGTAACAGGAGACTGGAGAAAACTGTATAATGTGGATCTGCATGATTTGTACTCATCACCAAATATTACGATTATCAAATTAAAGAGGATGGGGTGAGTGGAGCATGTGGCATGTATGGGGGAGAAAAGAAATGTAGTCAGAGTTTTGGTCAGGAAATCTCAAGGAAAGAGATTTCGCAAGACCTAGGCGTTGATGGAAGGTAAATATTAAGATACATCTTAAAGAAATATAATGGGAGGGAGTGGACTGGATTAATCTGGTTACGTGTTGTAGGGTTGATGTGAACACAGGTAACAAACCTTCAGGTTCCGATAAATGGAGGGAATTTCTTGACTACCTTTTCAAGAAGGGCCATGCTTCATTAAATTAATTATAATGCACTGTATACATTAGAAGCATTGATTACAATTCTGCACTTGAATACTTCAAATTTAATTACAGTACAAATGTACATAAAGTTATTATACTTTCAATCTACACAGAAATTTCAGTAGCCGTATACATATGAACTACTCATTAGTAGTTACAATATTAATTTATGGTACATCCATTTATTTATCAATGTCACATACAGACACAGTTTTACTGTTTACAGAAGGCATGTAAACATTCTGCCTAATTGCCCACCCATCTAAAAAACTCAAATTTTACAACCAAACTGTATGTGATTATCATGTCACAAACATGTGTGCCTTTAGAAACTGCAAACTGATACCTCAGTGTATAAATAATGCTGCTAAGGTATGGAGCAAACATCTCGCACACAGACGATTCGGAGGGGCCGGGGGGGGGGGGGGGGAGAAAAAAACCCCCCCACCAGGGGGCCGGGAAAGATTGCAAATTGTGTTAAAAAAAACGAAAAAAATT
>Ga0131853_10006268_pt1 | contig 21500 bp, 12 predicted proteins | sample TergutLab28metaG_FD_92764 | JGI IMG/M metagenome (GOLD analysis project Ga0131853, IMG submission 92764) | Labiotermes labralis P1 segment gut microbial communities from Petit-Saut dam, French Guiana - Lab288 P1 (version 2) (version 2) | ecosystem: Host-associated > Arthropoda: Insects >... | reverse complement strand
TTTGTTTTTGTACTAGATATGGTCATTTTATATTTTCTTGCTATAAGGTTCAAGTGGTGTGCCATTGTTTGTAAATCATCTTCTGATGTAGCCATTAAAATCTGGTCATCTGCATAAAGTATCATATTCACTAATTTCCTGTTATTTAGTTGTATATCCTTCTTTATCACTGTTTTGAATTCCTGTATAATTTTATTAATGTATATTTTAAATAATACCGGTGAGAGGCCGCATCCCTGTCTTACTCCTTTGTTTTATTCATATAGCTCAATTTGAAAGTTACACTGGAACTCCTCTTTAAAATGTTTTGTTTGACAATGATTCCCAGTTATTAATGAATAGCGATGATTATTTGCCTATGCCTATACAAAAATCACCAGGGAAATTAATAAGTTCACGATATCTGACTTTATTAATAAATTAAGCAACGAATCATAGGTTACCATATTTAACAGTGATGATGTCAATGCTATGTTTAATCCATTGTGGGATACTGTAGGGCAGTTCACAGAATAGCAACTACAGTACCAACATATATAAGCAGACCCGTTACAGGCCTGGAGTAGCCCAGAGGGTTCCAAGAAGTTAAGGTTCCCAGATTACAAGACAACGGCACAGGATGGTGGTAAGGTTGTTAGCCTTACGCACCGGCCGCCTTTACCCCAGAAAATGCTCATGGTACTCATTTCTGTTGGAGGCTGAGTCAACCTCAGGGCCATAGTGCGATAGGAAGGATTATGTCAATGAAAAATTCCAGTGACACCGTCTGGAATTGAACCAACGACTTTCCGATTTGTAGCTCAGAACCTTAAACACTGTGCCACCGCAGTCCTCACCGACATATATACAGATTTTATTAAAAGTCTCGTTAAGTCGTACAGTAATTAGTGGTTACGGCAGAATGCCGTGATTACAAGTGCGTCTGTGTAGTGAAGCGGCTTGGCGCTGGTGCGATGGTTGGCTGAGTTGGTTAGTGGCAGGTTCTGCGACCGTGCTGGATAAGGCCGGCAGAACTGGTGCCGGGGTTGTGGAAGTAGAACTGGACACCTGGCTGCTATGTAGTGAAAGGGCTCCTGATAATTCGTCCTGTCGGCCGCGAGCGAAGATGTGCGGCTGAGATCGGCAGGAGGGCCACTGTGAATTGTAGCGCCTCGTGGCTTATCCAGTTGCGGGGTGAGTGCTCGGCTGAGCTGCAGAGTGCCGGTCCGCACTAGCTACCGCGGCCGGCACTCGGAAGTTTCTTCTTCCTTCTTGATGTGTCGTCTTTCCGTAGTGAGCGATTAATGCGAGCCAAGCCAAGGCAAAGTGCTCTGTCTGTTAGCCATTCCTTCGTTTGACCGCATCGCTGGGCTCTATAACAGAAACCTAAACTCTAAGAGGGGATATGCTTACGCTAACGATTTTAAAATCAGGTTGAGGCCCATGACTGATCATGCCAAAGATTAGGGCCTAGGTTGCCCTGGACTAATTATTGGAGGGATAAACTTTGGTTGGTTGGCTGTCTGGGTTCTGAGCCCAGACTGGCGCAGTTGCAAACTGGAGGTATGCGACTTTTGTCAGGCGCTTAGGTGAAGCCTCTGTGCCTGGGGTAGGGGAGTGCGGGCCCAACCCCAACTTTGCATCGTATACCCTGGCATTTGACTTACAACTGAGAAAAAATCACGGAAAACCCTCCGTCAGGGTAAGGAAGGGCGCTCGGCTGATGAGCGCCGAACGCGATTCGTTTAGCCGACTTGGCCATCACGGGCGATGGCCTCAACTGGTCTGTGGCCCCTGGCGCCCTTGGCTTTCGCCTCAGGCGACGGGGCAACACTCGGTCAGCGTAAGTATCTGCCGAGTTGCAGTACTAGAGGGTTCCTCTCATCAGCTAACTTTGAGTCAAAGCTCGCAGTCAGGGCTCTGATGTGGTCGGTAAACAGCAGAACGCCCATATCCTCGTTTGTCTGCCTGTAACGTACGTACCAGGGTGCACCAGTAACGAGTCGAAGACACTTGGATTGAAACACCAGCAGATTAATGCTGATAAGCCAAGCCACAGTGTTAACTGGGGGGGGGGGAGCCTGCTGTCTGTTAGCCATTCCTGCGTTTGACCGCATCGCTGGGCTCCGTGACAGACACCTAAACTCGAACAGGGGGATATGCTTAAGCTAACGATATTAAAGTCAGGCTGAAGGCCTTGACTGATCATGCCAAAGACTAGGGCCTAGGGTGTCCTGGACTAATTATGGGAGGGATAAACTTCGGTTGGTTGGCTGTCTGGGTTCTGAGCCCAGACTGGCTGAGTCGCAAAGTGGAGGTATTCGACGTTTGTCAGGCTCTTAGGTGAAGCCGCCGTGCCTGCCGTGCGAGGCGAAGACACTTGGATAGTAACACCTTTAGCCTCCAGACATGGGTGCGAGCAGCGGACATCCACGTGGTGCACCCGTATTCCATAATGGCGAGGATAAGCTGCTTATATAGCATGTCTCCGTTCCTGACGGAGAGATCATTCTTCATATTAAGGAGGGGGCCCAGCATACCCTTCCTTTGACCAGCCCTCTTCCTGACCTGATCGATGTGAGGCGACCAGATGAGTCGTATCTAAGGTCACCCCCTACATAACGAGTTGTGTGGACCCATTGGATTGGTTCCCCGAAGTGTTACTGGTAGGGGCTGGGTGAAGCGCCGTCCGGCACGCGCGAAGATTATCGCGGTGCTCTTAGAGACGTTAATGGAAATTCACCATTCACTCAGTCAACGTTGAAGATCGTTGTGGTATGACTTCAGGTAGCTGACGAGCAGCGTCGGCTTGCGGGACGCGACTATGATGGCGTCTGTAACTGCTCTAGCAGTGGCTTGCGACTGCCCCTTGCAGAAAGTAAGCCTTTACGCTTCTGGTAGAGCGCGGAATTACTTGTTAACTGGCAAGTCAAGCCACACTTCTCGGCGCACCTGCAGCTTAGCTCGCTATTAAAACAAAGGAAGTAGTCACGTCAACATATCTCGTGACGCTGACTCATCAGGCGTGCGGTGTGAATTTGCACGTAGCACTTGGAAATTAAATAACATTATGTAACCTCACTGCAACAAAAATATTACACAAAATTTGTCGTGGGCCTGGACAAATCCAAGCAATAAATGTAAAACCACTTGGGATTTCATTTAAAAGTTATCTAATAAAGCTGATATACAAGAGCTAATCATCATCATCAAATCCTTTTACTCCTTGTGTAGCATAGGGCATCCATGAAGAGCTTTCGGGCATTGCGGTCTTCAGCTATCCCCTTGACCTTGTTCCATGATCTTCTTGTGCTTCTTATCTCATCCTCTATTGTCCTTCGCCAAGTTCTTTTCGGCCTACCTCTCCTATATCCCTGAGGATTCCAATCTAATGCAGTTTTCTCTATTGCTCCTGTTTTTTTACGTAATGTGTGTCCAATCAAATTCCATTTTCTTCTTTTTATCTGATTATCTATTGACTTCTGATGGGTAAGTCTCCATAATTCTTCCTTCGTAATCTTATCGGTCCACTTTATATTCATTATTTCTCTTAAGCATTTATTTACAAATATCTGTAGTCTTCTTGTTATCTGGTTGGTAGTTTTCTAAGTTTCACAAGCAAAAAACACTGATTTTACAGTTGTATTGAATATTCGTAGTTTAACTTCTTTTGATATATTGAGATTTCTCCACACAGGTTACAGCTGAACAAATGCACCATTTGCTTTCTTGATTCTAATTGCTACATCTTCCTCTGTTCCTCCGCTTTCTGACACCACACTTCCTAGGTATACAAAGGATTCAACTTTTTCAATTTCCGTTTCCTCTAACCTAAATTTTTGCGCGTTAGATGTATTAACTCTCATCCCCCTCATCTTGGTTATGTTAATATGCAAACCAACTAATTCTGCTTGCTCTTTTATTCTCTTTAGCTTTTCTTCCATATCGCAAAATCTCTGGGCTAACAGACAAATATCATCCGCATAGTCCAGATCTTCCTATCTTTCCTTCATACTCCACTGTATTCCCCTTTTGATTGAACCTTTCACTCTTTTCAGGACTGTGTCTAATATTAGCAGAAAAAGGGTTGGGGATAGAATATATCCTTGTGTTACACCACTTCTGACCTTTGTAAAGTCTGAAAGCTTTCCACAAGAGCTAATGATAGGCAGTAAACATTTAAAACATCAACAAGACTATTTTTCATCTGTAGTTGATAAAATAAATAACAATGTAGATAACAAGGTTAATTATGAAAATCTTTCTACTTTTCATTATTATGTACAACAAAATTACATTCATCCCTCCTCATCTTTGGTTTTTAAAACTTCTTCAACCAAAGATATTTGTCTATAATTTAATAGCTAAAAACAAAAAATGCTCATGTGTGTAATGAAATTTCTACTAAAGTATTAGAAATTAGTGCCACTTACGTGTGTTCACCATTAACTTATATCTGTAATAACTCTAATTTTTTAGGAATTTTTCCTGATTGTTTGAAGTTCCCAATTATAAAACCTACATACAAGAAAGGAAATTATGGTATTCCAATTGCCCCCATGTGATCTCCAGTATTGCACACATTCGCTCATTGTGGAGGAATTTTATATACACCCTACGCCGTGGGCCATCTATCTGAATCATTCTTGTCGGACTCCAGTAGACATAAATTCTCATGAATCTATTCATGTATATGGAAGGCTGAGATCCTGGGACATTTCGGGTCGAAAATGCATGCTATGGTATTTTGACGGTCCACCATCTTGATCCGCTATCAGCACGAAAACAAACACTCCACTTGTTGTACTCTTCCTGATATCACTACCTATACCCTTTCACTACAGCATGCTCTGCGTCGCACAACCACTCACCACTATGACTCAAAGCAGACTGCATAATAAAATAATGGTTGTATTACTGCACAATTTGAGTGTTTGTGAGTTTAAAACATATCCAGAGGGGGGGGGGGGGTTGCCTATAGTGGGACTCGAACTAGCGTAGTATGTTTCCGAACAGTATTGCTATCACGCGTTAACTCTCTTGGCTATGCCTACTACCTGCAACAAAAACCTCTTTTGCTTCAGACATCCCTGGCTGCAGAGCTAGCTAGCCGTATGCCTGGGAAAATTAATGAATTTAAAGTCATGTTTTAACTTCAAATTAAGCAAATGTCTTGGTGTCTTTGGTTAATAAATACACGGTGTGATTGATTTTAATGAACAGACAACAAAAAAACGCCACGAATGCATATATATGGGGAAAGTATAAGACTCGAATTATGACAACTGTACATCATGTGACTTAGGGTTAAGGACTTCGAGAAAATTTTGGGCTGCTTGATTTTTGTTGAACAGAGGGGTACACTTTTATACTGACTTCTTAAGCAAATATGACTATTTCCACATCCAAATGGATGTTGTAATCCTGTAAGGATCAATGGAGTGAAAATAAATGTTATATATGATATAGTCTACCTGGCAGAGTATTGTACTATGTAAACATAAAGGTCACCCCATTATGTGCCACAGGAGGCACAGAGCGGTGACTATAAATATAGATCTCACCAAGCTTATAGTGGCTGAGGTGTGACATTGACCACTCACCTCCAAAGTGAGGTTGAGAATGAATGGAACTGTACCTCCACTCCTCCATATTTCTTCACAGCATGCACAGGGACAACTTTATCTTTGCTGTTTCTAGTTCTGTTTAATGATGACAAGATTCTGAAGACTGAAGTTCTTATTATCATCAGCTTCACACTTTCAAGGGCTAACGCCTCGTGGCTCATTTTACTCTCAATATGAACAATCCTGCTTTTCTTTTTCCTGCTGGTTGATATTTCATACTGGATAAAACTTTGACCTTCATCAAGTTTAGCAACATATCAAAAACAAATCTACTATTTAAGCATCAAGGTCTTTAACAGTCTCCCTTCCCATATCAAAAACTTCTCTGATAATACCAAAGAATTTAAGTCAGCATATTTTAGATCCCTTTGTACTAATTCCTTCTACTCACTCAATGAATATTTTAATCTAAATAAAGAATGTCAGTCCATGGTTCATTAGCGTAACTGTTCCTTTTGAACTAATTTATTGTTATTATAATTACTGTGTTGCATTGAATGGTTTGAATTAAACGTTACACAAACTTCACATACTTTCTCGATTTTAAATTTTGTATTATATAGTTTTATTTGTATCTGTTCGCAGTAATGTGTATAAAATAAATTTTAAATTCAGTGTAATGATGGTCAGCTATGATCTCTTTGTAATCTATTTGTTGCCACTGTATTTTTTATTTATTGTGTTGATGCATTCTGCATTCCCTAGGTTTTTAACCTGTCACAGATTTATAGAATGTAAGAGAAATAAATAAGTTAGTAATAGTGTGGGTAGTATTTATCTGTTCATTCTACTAATATTTTGTAATCATTTATTGTTACAGTTGTTTATTTGTACCAAAACTGGATATGCTATAAATTTTCCAAAATATCTTCATTCATTCTGTGGTCAAACAACATGTTTACTATTGCTGTCTTAAAAAAAAAGTCATCCCTGCTGCTGTTATTCTAGATTTGGTTTATTCCTTTAATGTGCATTATGGTAGGATGGGTATTGCCACTATGTTATATATGCATGGTCTGGTTTATTTCTGGACTTCAGAAGGTGTTAGAACTTGAGTGATGATTTCCATTCTCCAAAAAAATGTAACTTCTTTTTGTCTTTCATATGACAGCATGCATCCCAAGTAACTTTATATGTTTATTTGTTATGTTACTTTATTATTACTTACTTTCTGGCTTCTGATGAGTTTCCTCGTCAGAATACCATAGTTTTAGTTTCACTGGTTGAAATGATTAATCCGTATGTTGGTATTATATTTTGTCATTTGTGTACAGACCTTCTAAACACGGTTTCAAATTCTGTTCTTACCTGCTCATCTGCAGAAAAAAGGGTTTCTATTTATTTACATTTTCTGTTCTCTATCCCCTTTATATTGTCTGTGTTCCATTCTGAAAGGATTCCAATTTTGTAAATATTTTTCAAATATTTGTTAGTAACCAGTTACAATTTATGTGGGGTGTGCATGCACATGTGCGAGTGTGCATGATATACCTTCTTACATACATACACACACTCACACTTCTACAGCAACATTATGCTGTGCTGTAAAAACAGTCATGTTGAAAAGCCTACCGTTGGTATAAATGGAATGGTTAATAAATGAACATACTTGATAGAAAATGTTGGATCATTTGTTATTCATTTAAGGCAGTCTGTATTAAACTTACTGAAAATTGGGACATGAAAATTAAAATCACTTTGCAGTGAAAAGGAAGCTGATGTTATCCTCACTCATGGAACAAGTCACCATATTTAATTCCAACATTTTCCATTAAACTTGCAGCATTGTTTGAATTTTTATATTATATTAATTAGTGCAAACATGTCAACAATACATTTGATTTACCTCTTTCAAATCTGTTACTTCTGTCCAATTTACTTTAACATAAAAGCATTTCGTTAAAAGTCTTTGTGGAAAGCATTTACTATCACAATGCATATTTTATATTTTTTCCTTGGAAGGGAATATTACTTTAACAACTAAAATGTGCTGAACTAGCCTCCCTTTGTTTCTTTGTGAAGTGCCATCTACAGTCCCTTCTTTACAGTAATCAGCAGGCAACATTTTCTAACTTTGAACAATATGACTGTGGATCTTGTCCTGTGTTGCTCCTTAATATAGGCTGATTGTACAGAACAGCATGTGTGAGGCAGTGCTGCATCTTGTAACACTGAATGTTTCACAAAAATACAATAAATACTTTCAAATAACCATTCAATTTCTACTACAGTCTGCAGACATTAAATACTTATTGTTATGGTTGCAGTGTTCCTCAACATATGCACTTTCTACAGTTCCAGTTCACCAGTGTCAAGATCATACATGCCTACAAAATATTCATCTTTCTTGCCATCACTCTGTATCCTTCTTCCACTCTTTTAGCAACTGTTAAAAGTCCATTTTATAAATTAGTTCCTCTTTCCTTTGTGTAATCTTACTTGCCATGTTGGACATTCTCACAAGTGTTGTAGAGGATATGGGTCTTTTGGCATGGGATGGTGTGTTACTGGATGGGTGGTTCTGACTCTTGAAGTCCTATAGTGCCCCTATTTCAGGGCTAAGCAGTCCATGAAGGATCTCAGCACCATGATTCCTCAGAACAATGGGAACCTCTCACTCAGCAACAAGGTGTCACATTCCAGAAGAAATGAATCTTTGTCAATTTACTTGTTCCTTTTTCTTTCCTGGCTCTGATAAAGTTGATATGTAGAAGTATTTTGATGATTTCAATGGAATTCCTACATTTAATTATATTACATTTTAATCTTGTGAGCATGAGCCAGAGTTTCTGGTGAAATAAATACAGAGGATATATAATTTTCATGAAGCTACATCTACATTTTACATTGTATGGAAATGTCTCAAAAGTATATTACGCTTGTGTGACTTCAGTTCTTCACAGTGTTGTTCATGAAGAGTACATTCTTCTGGGATATGAAGCCATTTTATTGGTAATCTGTTACTTAGGTCTAGAAGGAGTTTACTGCTTCCATTGTCAAGGCCTGCAATTACCTTGATTATGGAGGAAGGAAGTTCCTCTGATATATTGCTAACAGACTACCAGTAAACATGACGTCATATCCCAGAAGACCATGACTTACATTGCTACAATCAGCACTGATGTCCTTTGCATTAAACATATGTATGCAACTATTATAGGGGTATGAATTTACTCTCTGAGGCCCAGTTTCCTTCATCATATGTATCACTTTCTTTGATTACAGTAAACTCTTGCTATTTGCAAGGGTTGTCTTCTTGAAAAATTCCATGCTTGGTAACACCACAATGCAATCGGTTTAGGGGAAGCAAAGATACATGAAATAAAATATTATGTAAGTTAATTATTAATAAAATGAAAACAGTTTTGTTGGCATTTATAGGAATGATGATGAAGATATACTGGATGGAACTTGTCAGGGTGATCAAGTGGCAGATTGCATGGAGGAGGGGGGAGACTGAAGGCTCAGTGAAGAAACGGGTGATTTATGTTGCTTTGCCTTTGTTTGCACGTCCTTATACACCTCCTTGTGTAGCGCTGTAACAGTTGCCATTTTAATTTTCCGGCTGCACACACAGATCTATCCATATTTTTGAGGAAGAAGTCGCGACAACTTGTACAAGAAATTGCTGCACTTAATAGAACACTGGATTTAATGCTTCCCCTAAAAATCTTGTATTCATTTTTCTTGATGCAACAAATCATCAATTTAATTATGCCATAATGGCATCCAACTACAGCTGTTCTTTTTTTCCTGTCCAATGTAAACAATGCTTCCACCTTCTGTAACAGAGACATCATTTTCCTTTCTTTTTCCTTCTTTGGCTTTTCAATATCATATACATCTCACTCTCCAGATGTTATTCAAACATGAGAGTAGCAGTTAGTTATAAGAACTGAGTATAATCAAAGTACATTCTGTATTGTACCACATCTAGGTAGCTACTGAATAAGCAAGTTGGGCACTTGTGGCCTCTTGCGTAGTAACGCAAGCATGACCACCAACAGGAAATGGAACTACAACGTGATGCACAAGGGTTGGTACAATAAATGTTCTCTGATTAATCACAACCACTATGTGCAAACCTGTGAATAAGGGAGGTGTGCTGTACTCTCAACAGCATTCACACTGCAGTGATAGTCCTCACAAATACAAGGACATGTGTATTACACAGGTACAGTCATATTCCCTGTAGCATATTACCATGCATTGTACTGGAATTATTGTATGCAGCAAAGGGTTATTCACTTCAGTACTGTTCATGAATGTTTTATGCTTTTAATTTCAAATAAAAACTTTAACTTTCCATTAGATATCTGGATATCAATATTATAGAGTAACAAGACAAATATAAATCACTGGAGGCGGAAATTATGGCTTGTCTTCAAAGTTCTGATGGCACTGCTTGAATGTGCCAGTCACAGGACAGTGTTAAGAAACTATGAAATCACAGTTTATATGATGATACACTTTTGACAGTGCATAACACTGTTGAACTGCTAACATAGGAGATATTCACTTCTATATGACTATTCATATTTACAGAAATATGGATAGCAAATTCTTATGTTGCTTTTCCTTTAACCATGAACCTCTATTCTCCTCCAGAACTGGGTAAGGTCATGAACAAATAATAATAACAACAATGAAAGACAAGAACTGTGAGATCGATTTCAAACAAGTTCCAAGGTCTGGTGATAACTGCCAGACAACAATATGTTGACACACCAGTACACAAAATAAACTGACATCTCCTTTAGCAAGGTAATCTTACAAATGTAACAGAAAATGAAAGGATTAATGAATTCCGATAATCCCCATGACATGTTAATTTCTGTATACGTGTGCTTAGATTAATCACCATCATTAAAAGTCTATAAGAAGAAGAAGAAGAAGAAAAAAGGCCACTCATACATAGTGGAACTTGCTTGTCCCAGTATTCCAGTCTTTTACTACAAGAAACAGCACTGCCAGTTTAGAAACACCTTGTTTCTGTTCCTGGTCCAAGTGTAAACCAAATGAACAAAAATAATGAGACTGTAATCACTGCACATAAACTTAACTAATCATAAAATTACTGTTTTACTCAGCCTACGTTGCTATTTCCTCATTAAAATGTTTGATATGCAAGTCTGCCATACAAACTACGTAACAGCATATTTACATAACTATATATATACTCTTATATACAAACGTATTGTTATTATTTATATGTAATTTTTAACATTACTGCATAAATTGTAGTAATATATAGTATAAATATAATAATGTTTATAATATCTAGATTTCTTTTACACTAATATTTAGATTTTGGTCTTTGATGTAGTATAGGCTAAAATTAGTTAAACTATGTGATGGCACCTTTGAATCTTCATTACTCTAAATTCACAGGTGGTATACATCAGATGGGATTACTGGGAGGTAGACCACAATATAATTAGTAGCATGTAATAATTAATGACAAAGTATTGAAATTGTTCTGATTTAAAATACATGTACAATAAAGCATCCTGGAAATGTCCCATTATACATTTTGTTAAGCAACTTAGTTGACAAATTATGTTTTATTGGTCTGTATTAAACAGCGCATTCAATGCATACTAGAAGCAACTGGCAATGGGAACAGAAGCAGATCAGAAAGGTACCAGACACAGACACAGACAATCTGTCCAAACTGTTAACATCATTTCACATCATTGGTGCAGCATTAAAGGTGTCTGTCTCATTTCACTTTTGGTAATGTTCTTCGTTCAAATCATATATGCAATCATTTTCCTTCTCTTCTACAGCAGTGATGTAGGAGAAAGGCATGGTTAGTTCCAAGATTGAAAATTATGAACATAAATTTGCTTTGGACTACCAAATATTTATGTTCCTAAAATGTAAGGATTCTCGAAGTGGTGGTACTTTAAAGATGTTCTGAGGTACTGGAAAATTATTATTCAATGGCTGACATGAAATCTGACACTACAAAGTTATTCTTTATATTTGGCTGTTGTTTTAGAATATATTTACAATAAACATTTTCATTATGTGGTCACATAAACACTGACTGAGCTTTTAAGGGTTATATGGCCAAAAGACTTTGAGAAACCCTGGTATAATAAACACTGTATACACATGTCATACAGTGCAGTTTGCAGCCTAGATTTCATGTCTCATATTGGTTAAATGTTGTGTTTTTGTGGCAGAAGGAAATAACTTTTTTTACATCTTCTGTGCAATTCACAAACATAAGACAAGTTAATAACCAACAAATTGCATATATTAAGAGCAGAAAACACTCCTGCATATTTTGACTATTGTCTTTGGCCATCTTCAGGGAGTATCGCTACTTAAAGATGTCAACAGCGCTGTTATACAGCTCTGCCATATATAAATGGTAAAATGCATAATGGCAGCAGAGCCTTAGCACACCTATCTGCAGTCTTATGTGATACACAATATAATAATTTTAATATAACACTATGTTTTAATTATTTACTGCCATTTTATATTTTACCATTTACATGTAACAATACATCTTTTAGTATTAATACCCCTGAAGATGGCAAAAGACAATATCCAAAATATGCAGGATCTTTTTCTGTTCTTAGTATGTGCAATTCTTTTTATTACTTGTTTTACAGTATTTTTTCCTGAAATAGTATAAAAGAAAGACTGATGAAAGGAGAGATTCCCTAGTTAATGTTGCCAGAGTTTAAAAATGCAAATTACTTGAAATGTTTTGAAATTCCACAGAATAAAATTTCACAAAAATGCACGTGGCAGCTACTGAGTTGTTATATGCATACAGATTGGCAGATGGATGCTTGGACAGAGAAATTTTAATACGCACTCCACAGGGATACATACATTCCTAAAAACTCTTCATTTGGAGTTTTCTTTGCAAGATTCTTTTCAATATCTGTACTCTAAAATGATAAAGGATTTCAGCACTGTACATTAGAATAAGTTTAAGGAAGTATTCTTTAAGATTATGATGTTTTCAATATTTGAAAATAAATTGTGGAACTTACATTTTATCAATGTATTGAGGGGTAATAAAACAAAATTATTCATAATTCGTTGCCTGCTAATGGGTAGAAAACCCATAAAAACCATGCAAATTTTTTTTTGAATGTATGATTCCTTGACATGCTTTTTTGTACAATTCCTTCTTTTATCTGACAAATATTGTATCTCACTTCTCACTGGTTGTCGAATGTGTATATGTGTGGGTTGTCAAATGAGTGGTCTATGTTAATAAGACAAACAGGCTCAGGAAGCAACAATCAATAGTTGCCTGGTACAATAATGACCATATACTTTGAAGCTCTTTGTAATGAGACATCTTCCAGAATGTCAAAATGATGGGTTGAAGTTACCTTGAAAGACACTAGCTTGTTCTAAAATTTATCATCTAAGAGGAAATGCCAAGCACCAGTATGTTTTTATAGCATATAAACTGGTACCCAAGACTGTGTGGAAGATTCATTTACTGGATGTTAGACACACAGCAGTTAATAATTTAAGTTCCAGTGATAACAGACAGATCAGAGCCAGTCTATAAAGTATGTCATCCTGTTTTCACTACCTACTTATAAGTGAAAAATGTGTCACTATTTTCCAACATCAGACATTGTCAGGACTTCAAGAACCAAACCAGCTGTCACAAAGAAGGAATAATTGGATGGGTCACAAATGTATAGAAAAGCTACAATACCTCTTCCTTACCAACTGTGAATCTCTGAACAAGAACTGCATGGTAGCTGAAACTAGCAGACTGTCCCAAAGTCAGACCAAATTTCCAGTGCATCATGAATCTCAGTTTTTAAATTAGCAGAGATGACAGCACTATTTGAAATACTTCGAACCAGGAATGAGGGACAGTCAGTATGTAGAAGGTTGAGGTCTATTCCTCTTATTCCACAGTACTTGAATGACAGTGACTTTGATACCATATACACGCACCGTATGAATGTCATACTGAAGGTACATATTGCAGAATTTCAGTTGGCCAGGAATGAAGTATGACTTGTAAATGAAATGATAATTCTCAAAGAATGGCTACTGTTTAAGCTTATTATTATGACATTAAAATCGAAACAAATATGAAGTTCTACAGGACTCTGAAGATGATGTCACATTTGGAATAATTCACTCGTCTATTTTCTGTGTTAAAATAACATTTAAAAAGATGTTTTTTAGGCTGATCCTTCCCTTAAATGTGTTTATATTTTAATCTTAAATTTTGTGATTCTATGTAAAATGCATAATATAGGAAACAAATGGAGTTAAAATTCATGTCATACTCATAAGTATTTAGAATACTGCTATTAACTGTTCTTTCATAAATATCCATACATGTTTTGTTTTATACCTTAACAATAATAATGAATATAATGTTGTTGTTGTTGTTTGTGGTGGAGGCAGCGGTGTTGATGATGACAACAATGATTCAGAGTTCCTATACTTCGTGTTTTTAAATTGTCTGCAAACAACATAAAATCTGTCTTATCTCCCCTACCAGGTTTTTAGAAGACACAATATTCTAATAGTCATATTGGAGTTATTCTACAACTGGCTGGCCTTGTGGTGTTCCCACGCTTCATGTTTGATATGAGGACAAACACAATTCAAGAAGTTGTACAAAATTAAATTTCCCTGTATTCAAACAGACACAGATCTCTCTCTCTCTCCCCCCTCACACACACACACACACACACACACACACACACACAACTGGAGGCCTCCAGTAACAATGGGTGTGTTGCACTGGAAAACTTGGTATTCACCCATGTTTGAGAACAGGAAAGTATTACAATCACAGTATATTGACTGGACATTATTTATAGATTGGCTCATTTAAAAAACACTGGTCTTAAACAAAGAAGTTGTAGATGGAAAGTAGTTTGTAATAATAAAATAAATATAATAATAAGAATAACAACAATTTTAAGTATCACTTTTGTTTTTTAGCAGTCTCAATAAAATATTCCCTTTTTTACAATCTTCATTGTTATGTTTATATTCATGAAATTTCCTAATTGCCAGTATTGTTAAAAAGTTTGTCAATTCTAAGGCCGTAAGAGATACATTCACCAGTGAAGTTATGTTCTTTCATACCTGTGAAGTCACTCTGTAATTGTACCCCTCTGTCAAAAATGTTTTTTTTTTCCAATTATCACAAGATAAAATGAGTTTTTACAGTAGGTTTCATATCAACACTCTACTGTTTTTATCTTTAATTTAAAACAGGCTGTACATCAGTCAACCTGTCTTGGTGCAACAATATTTTTCATATCCAGGATCTGTCTTTGTGGGGTGGTGCAGTAAACTTACAATATCTGAATTATTTCCATCTTGGAGTTAGTTACAATGGCCCATTATTATGCACCAAAGCTTTAAGAATGTGAGGGCAGGAATTTTATCACTTTCTTATGTAAATATAACCTATGGATTTGTGGTGATGAATGTGAATAACTGTTGTGTGTGACAAACAAAACAAGTTCCGGATATGTCTGAGAGTTTTCATGACAGTGTCCACTTTCCATGCACTGCGCACAGAATGTAACTCTTCTGTTTTAGCTCATTTCCTTTGTATGTTCCTACTGTATTAAACATTCATTCATCACACACTTCAACTTCACTCCACCACAAAAATGTTTCCAAGCAATATCAGAAAAAGGCAAACAACAGAAGGAAGCATTGCAATCCAGCGGCCATCTTCCTGGTCGTGGTTGAACGCTGGACGGCACTCGCCACAAATACAGCTGAAAGACTGAGTTTAATTAGAGTTGAGTCTAACTCAGAAACAGGTGGTGTTATGTTTGTCCTTTAGATATGTATGTGGCTTCTCATTATACATCACACTTGTTAAATACTTAAAACAAACAGTCTAAGAATCTGGAAAAACTCATGATCAGTATTGAAACTGGACAAAAAAGAGTGGAATGATTTGTACAGAATTTTGTATTAGGCCAAAATCTCTCAGCTTCAAATAAACACTACACACATACAGAGAGGCATTGTACCCAGTTCTGGAGTACTTTTGAACACTCTTTATGGGTTCTCTGTTAACCTAGGAGATGGATTTGAGGAGAAATTTAATAAAGTTATTTAACCCTTTCCCATGTCTAACACACTGTAATGTAGTAAGCTGTATGACCCCTCTCATGCATAACTTATTAAAATTGTGTACTCAAGTAGTGTGATAAAGGGGCATGAATTACATGTCCGGTGACATGACTTAAAGGAGTCTGTCAACTAACTGTATAAGGCAGACTCTTCTGTGAAACATCAATTGTTGAGCAGAATAAGGAATTCCCAGGGAGTTGTAGAACATGACATTTTATCAGCATGTGGGATTTGAAGTTCTCATTGGTTTTGCTATTGGGGAAGTCATTCCCAGTGTTTTGAAGGAGTGCAGGGCCTTCATCTTCAGGATAAAGCAGTTAAACAAGAATGACTGCTTGACCTTGACCCTGAAGGTAGAGGCACTGTGATCTTTTGAAATGTCAGGAATTACTCACCCAAGCAGACATCATCACATCCCACAAGACCTGAGTGTCCCTTTCATTAGGATTTATAAAGAAGCCTGTCAGTAGGCTCTATTATGAGCAAAATAATTGTAGTTTTTACTCCAATACCATAATTTTCAAAGATACACCTTAATATTATTCTGTGAGTGTGGTCTCACTTTCTGCATAGGTACAAACATGGAGATATGAACTGTGAAAGATGTGGCTAATTCTTGGAAGGGTAAGAATCTGTAACTCTGTCAAGAATTTTAATTGCATCTGCATATACTGGGTCAATATTTTTCTGCTCAGACAACATTTAACCACAACTGTAAGCCATTAATATCTTAACTCTTATAACATATGAAGATGAGGCTTGTGGGATGTGATGCCATGTAGTGTGGTACTGGAAGTGTAATATTGCCAAGAATCCTGTGGCCTCCATCATCAGGATCCTCGTAGTGGCACTCAATTCTGTGAGAACCTCGAATTTGTATGAAATGTTTGTTGTGTAACTATAATTTCTGTTGCAAGATATTTCAAACCAAGACATACAAATGAAAACATATTATATGCATGAGTATATACCAGTTAAGTTAAATTTGATGCTAATATGGAATGAGGTAATTGAGAAATCAGATATTAAAATATTCATCAACACAGCTGTGTAAGGCTCTACTGTCTGGCATAAATAAGACACAGAAAACTATTTTATGACCTGGAAAACCTCCCACTTTTATTTTATTACTGCACCTGACTAACTTCACTGAAAAGTGTTCTTCTTCAAAAGCTACTAGTTCTGCAGCTAGCCAAAAAACCCTCTCCATTTTATAGAATGTGATGGCTCATTACCATATTCTCAACAGCCTGCCAATTGTTCCTATCCTGGGCCCCTCATCCTACTTCTCTAACATATATTTTAATATTATTCTCCCATCTATGCCTAGGTCTTCGAACGTTATTTTTCTTCAGGGTGTCCTACCAAAATCTTGTACACATTTATCTAATTCCCCAAGGGGGCATGTGTCCTACCCGTCTCATTGCCACCGATTTGATTTACATCATCTTGTCTGTCAATAAACAGATGTCACATGCAGATTATAATCTGATCTAGAACGATCACAGATTATGACATATAAAAAACACAAAGGTAGTACCTATCTGTCTATTTCTGATATGCTTGCTAACTGCGTACAGTAATGCCACATTCATACCATCACAGGACAGTCATAAGGCCCAATAGTTTCTGTTTTTCAGCTAGATGATGTGGTTGTAGTGGTAGTGACTGTGGTGGTGGTAGCAGTGGTGTTGGGGGAGGGTCTCATAGGCTCAGGGACTAAATGTGGTGTCCTGCTGCTGATGGGTGGTAAGATAGGGCTGGGGGGCCATGGGTTTGGCACACTTCTTGAGTGTGGAATAAGAAGTGGACTTGTCGAGGCACCCGGAGTTGAGCTGAGCAGTGGATGATGAAGTGTTGGGACTGGCGTTGATGGTACAGGCTGCAGTGAGGCCGCTGATTCAGGATGCAGAAAGTTGCGTCTCTGGTCCATACGCTCAGCATGTTGTGTCAGGCACCTTGTTAACACATCTGGTAGCAGCTCCATTTGCTCCTGTATTGCAACCAACTTGTCTTCCAGGCCCGATAAACGCTCCTCTAGAGCATCCTGCCGACTGCTCATGTCTGAGACAATTTCATACACTGTGTTCTGTGTCTGCAAGCGAGGTGTAATAATTTTAATTCAATCAGAAGTCTGTGTTATTACAAAGAAGCTGCATCATGTGGCAGGAATCAGTATAAAATATAACATTTTGTCTCTTAATGCTTTACATATTTCTTATGTTTAGTTACAATGAAATGGTGTTCAAAACTGACTGAACCACAATAGTGGTACTAGCATTATGGTCACTTTGTGTGTCTGGGAAAGAATGACAGAATTGCTACATTATTGCTACAGGTCATTATGTATGAAATGTATGAAACAAATTAGTGAATGAAAGAAAGAAAGAAAGAAAGAATTCATGAATGAATGAATGAAACAGTGAATAATAATAATAATAATAATAATAATATCGTTTTACCTTTGCCATGTCAGTGATGGTGTTTGCATTATCCATTAGTTTTCGCTGGTCCATTTTGACTTTACGCAAGCTGAAATATCACCAATGTACATTGCCTAATTTTATCCAGATATTTCACAAATAAGGCATAAAGTGTGCATTGATATTTCTTAAAATCAAAATAAAATGTAAATTATGTGTAAAGATCATAGGACAATATATTTTTACCTATGTATAAGTTCATCACTTACGCATAGATGGCGAGAAGGAACTTGCGTTGATGTGTGCGTACACGGCCAGGATTCACACGTTTTACAAGGCGTGTGTGTTTGTAGATGAGCCATGTCTCCCGCAGCACATTAGCTGCTGCATTCTTTAGCTGCAAGCAAGTACACTGCTGTCAGTGTTTAATAATTGCACACAAGCTTAGGGTGGATCATTTGTCAACAGCTATTCACAGATCCTCATTCTCTGAAAAATGAGTAGTCATACATACATGTAATTTCTATACGACATAAGAAACATAAAGGCGAAGTCCGTCCATTGTCTAAGCACCACTTGAAAGAGTAACTGATTTGGCTAAATATCATGTACAGAACATAATATACTACTTAATAATAGAGTGAGCAATGCATCATTTCAAAGTATGAAGTCAAAACACGGAATATAGGGGAATTTTCTTTGATAACACCAGTTTTTTGCAGTACACACACCTTGTAACTCTATTCATTACTGCACCCTCTCAATCTCTGTTGACTGTACTTTGATATCATTTACAAGAATTTCACTCATATTGGCTCTCTTCCACTTTTTCTAGTGAAATACATGAATTTACACTTCATGTGATACAAAAATTGTCCTAAATTTCATACTCTTTTAATCTTAGTGCACTGCACTGTTTTCTTAAATGCTGTCTTTTGTTTGACAGTTAACCACATTCAGTTTCATTCTTATTCCTTCCATCCCTGCATCTCTGAACACTGTAATAAAATGTGGAAGACATTCCCTCCTCTACCCGAAACCCTAACCCTCTCACTTTAAAAACTCCATTTGCAACTATGCTTGCCCAGTGTTCTCAATCCTGCTGCAATACACAATTTTGTCCTCCCTTTCCAAATCCCTCTTCATTTCCCAGAACAATACAATGATCATGTATTCTTAGCATGTGATAAGTCTTCCTGTTTGCATAAATCTGTGCATTTATGCTTTATTATTTCATATATTGCCATTCTGTTTATATCCTGTAGGTTTAGCTAAATCCAAAAGAATTTTATTAAGTTCCACCTTTACACTTCTGGTCCAAATTCTGGATTTGATGTTATCCATGTGCCAATGATAAAACCCCTCACATCTTTATCTTTGCCCATCTGCCTAACCCTGCACCAACAATTCGCAACCAAACATGGTTTCTTCCCCCTTCACTATCCCTACCAACTTGAATTCTGCTGCACCATTCAATGTGCCTCTTGGGCCCTCTAGAACTCCTTTCTACAGAATCTTCCCTGGGAGTCATAAGTTACTCTCCTTCTCCCCTCCAGTCATCATATTCAAACCATGTACAGTAATCTCAATTCACATATTACCTCATACATTTTAGAGTTGCATATCATTATATTCGGCATTCTTGCAAAACATTTACTAATCTACAATGAAGGGTATCACACATTTGCCACACTTGCAAGCATGACAGTTCAGCAAAAACAATTTGAAATGTATTCCTTTATTATCAGTCTACACTTAATCTGGTGTATCTTTTTCAAGGAGACATTAATAATATGATTGACCTGATGGTTATGATTTCCCTTGTGGCTTACCCCATCATATCTCGAGCATCACCACTGAATCCATAAGATAAAATACTGGCAGTTAAATGACACAATTGTACTTAAATTTATTCCTTTTGTCACCATGTACCTCAACTAATACACCAAAGTGCTTAGCGTAGCATCATATTACACATATTAGTATTTTTTAAATATCTTTTAATAAATCTTGAACTTGTCTCAGTCAGTAAGGGGGGAGGTGAGATATTTAAGGGTTTGCAAGATGCACTGTAAAGGGTCACATAACACATAGTCATGAAGAGATAGCACAAGTGCACTGTGTACACAAGGCATAAAAATTTGGTGTACCGTTACTGGAAGTTGATGTGTTCAGTATTTTACCTCAATCAATTTTATGTTTCACTTGTTATTGGAGATTCAGTTACCACCATAACTTATATCATTGCAAATTTGTTAGGAATATGAAGGTAAGTTACTAGTGAAGACTTCGTGCTATGTTTAATTTCTGTCTTTATACACCCTTGGAAGTGCATAGAAAACTGTGATGCTTGTATGACATGCGAAATATGTAATCTCTTGTGGACTATAATAATTGGTTTAGACTGTTAGTATTTGTTAAAATGAGAAGTAATCCAGAATATATGAACAGATGAATCTGTAACTTAAGCATACAAGTATATGATTCTCTGAATTAAATAAAATATATGTATGTTTTCCCTTCTGTCCCCATATAATCAATATGCGCACAGGTGCAGGCACATATGCATAAACAAGTACAAATAAATAAATAAATAAATATATATATATATATATATATTTATATATACACACACGAGGGGGTGCTGGTAAGTCCTTAGTCCGAACAGGAAGGAAACAAGCTACAGCAACCGAACTCGGAATTTATTCAACATACTCCCCACAAAGCTCAATACACTTCTTAGACAGTTGCTCTAACTTTTGCAAGCCACTAAAAAAAATTCAGAAAGTTGTCCGTCCAACCAGGTCTCCACAGCAGCAATGACCTCCGCGTCGGACGAAAAGTGGCGACCTTTCAGTTGTTTTTTTTTTTCAGTCCAGGGGACAGGTGGTAATCCGACAGGGCCAGATCTGGAGAATAGGGTGGGTGATCGATACACTGGAAGCCCAGGTAGGCCAGTTTCTTCTGGGTTGCAAGTGCCTGGTGAGCCGGGGCATTGTAGTGCAAGAACAAGATACCCTTGGTGACATTCCCGCGGCGCTTCTCCTTCAAAATGTCATTCAATTGCACCAGCAGAGATAATTAAAACTCCGCGTTGATAGTTTGGCCGTTTGTAAGATAATCAATGAGGAGGATGCCACTTGATCCCAAAAAATCAAGGCGAGAACTTTTCCAGCGGATTTTTGCACTCAGAACTTTTTGGGGCGGGGTGAGCCGCTGTGGCGCCACTCCATTGATTGTTGCTTTGTCTCCGGGTCATAGTGATATAACCAGGTTTCGTCCATGGTCACCAATCGCGACAGGAAATCATTTGGATCGCGCCGGCCGAAAAAATTCCAAAAGTTGCTCAGAC
>Ga0131853_10006266_pt1 | contig 21501 bp, 9 predicted proteins | sample TergutLab28metaG_FD_92764 | JGI IMG/M metagenome (GOLD analysis project Ga0131853, IMG submission 92764) | Labiotermes labralis P1 segment gut microbial communities from Petit-Saut dam, French Guiana - Lab288 P1 (version 2) (version 2) | ecosystem: Host-associated > Arthropoda: Insects >... | reverse complement strand
CTGGACGGTCCGGGATCGAATCCCGGTGGGGACGAGATCTTCCCCTCGTCGAGACCGGCCCTGGGGCCCACCCAGCCTCATGTAAAATGGGTACCGAGTCTTTCCCAGGGGTAAAGTGCGGCCGGGGCGTGCTGCTGACCACCCACCCCCTTCTAATGCTGCTGTCATTGAAGAGTAGAGCTATACCTCTACCCACCCTCTGGGCCACACCGGGCCTGTAACGGGAAAACTTTACCTTTTTTTTTTACTTCATCAACTTTTACTCTCTCGATTGTGAAGTGCATGTCCCGGTCATCTCGTCCTTCATATATCACCATAAGAACATCTGGCGATGCGCATAATTACTGAAGTTTTTTTAGGGTGGTAATTGCTCAATCACCCTCGTACTTTCCGATATATGTTCCAAATATTCCCCTCACTGTTTTATTTTTTAAACACCCTGCATACATGCTGCTTTCTTAAGATGAGAGAGGAAGTCACAACGACGCTACAGAACAGAGAGAATTACACCTTTAATCTTTCATACAGAAGACAGAGAGAAAAAACCTTCTACAACAAATGATAGCAAGCATCTTCGTAACCCATATTTTCATTAAAACCCTGTCCCAGATACCAATAAAATTTGACGTCTTTACACTTAAGCGTCCTCATACCCTACAAACTGAAACGATATGTTTAAAAACAATAAAAAACACATAAATTATGCCTATTTTTAATCAATGTTGCTGCGTATAGAACTGCTGTGGAAATGGAGAAACCAATTTCAGTTATAATGCGTATATTTTTTACCGAAAAAAATATTACGCGACTTCCATGTGAGCTGCCTCGAGCTACGCAGCGTGATTGGTTCGGTTTGACAGCTGCCGTACAACGCTCTAGCAACCTACAGTGACGTCATGAATGTGATTTTTTCGTTTTTTTAAATTTGTTTAAGAAAACGCAGCAGTGTCGGGCTGCGTCTCTCCAAACTGTTTCTGGAATATAACACTAGTTTCCATCAACTGCATGTGGCCAGTCTCTATTCATAAGCCGACAGCCGTTCAGTTCGTCAATGACTGTTAAGCATTCCGAAATTCAAAATTAATTTTGAACTACATAGGAACCGGACACTAAATGCTATCCCGAAGACTATGAATCCCTTAACCCCTATTTTTTTTAATTCATTTTAATATTATCGTTCCGTCTATGTTTCCATTTCTTAACTGGTATCACCCTCAAGTTTTCTGAATTAATTTCAGTACTACCGAAAGTGGCAACGACCAATGTTCGCCTTACAATTTGTTACCAGTCTACATAACGCCACGTGTTACAAGTTAGCAATTCTGTTTCGTAATCACAAGGTGCAGAATCCTATCCTCAGCTTGGAGGCCAGCTATTCTGACTGCTCTACGTATAGCACTTTACAACAGACTGCGATCCAATTCTTTCTCTGTCCTTCCCAATCACTCTCACTGAACATTCCGTTCGATGCTAAGCAAGTGCTTCTTGTGAGAAGTCTGTTAAATAAACTAAAAAATATTCTAATACTCTCCCCCTATATTTTAGATATCCCAGCTGTGAATTCGTTCAAGAGACCTATTTGATCCTAACCTTTTCTTAAAAATAAGGAAATAGGCTTTTGGAATTTTTGGGGGCCTACATAGGACATGTGATGATATAAGCCTGAACTAAACGACGGCATGTGTTCTCCCCACTTCAATTCTCAGTGTACGGTATATATTCAATATTTTATCAAATTCTACTCACACTTAACCTCCACCGCTGACGTAATTTTGTTAACAACTGACTAAATCCTCCCCATGTTTTTAAAATGACCCATTCTAACGCTGAAACAAAACCCGTTTTCGAGAAACAATCGACCTAGAGATGCAGGATTTGAACTTCAGGTAGCAGTAACTACGATAAATGTTATCTTGGGCTTTGAAACCTTCCACGATCATTACATCAAAACACTTCGCTTTGTCACAGCTCATATAATATTCCTCATATATAATTCGATCAAAAATAATGTGTACGTTCAATAATCATCGTTACCAACGAACCAGACAACCGTTAAAACACGCCAAACCACACACCCAGCAACCTATCAACATTATTAATTTTCGGACTAGTCAATTGGATGCTGAGTCAAGACGGCTATATTGGAGCACCACGTAGGAGCAAAACCACTTTATATTCAGTACAAACTCATTATATGATAATATATGCCACTACATGCTTCTCATGTAGCCCTCCCGATTTAAATTTAGTAGTAACCAATTTCTTGTTTTGTTTACATATAAAATAACCACTGCCACCGGGTAACAACCCAAATGCAGTAAATAATAATAATAATAAGTATTGTTATTATTATTATTATTATCATCATCATCATCATCATTATACCTGTCTACAGTTTCAAAAGAGCAGTAACGCCCACCATTTAAACCACCGTCTAACCAACCAAATGCCCGCTATTCTGAAAGCGCGTTGTTCCCCCACTGAGTCCAGAAGCCCGCGATCATCCTGCACCGTCTACCACACAGTTATTTATTCCCGGCTTTAGAGCCAGACCACCTTGGCTTCTTCGCTCGTTCGCTCACCGGCCCTGGGAACCCATTATCTGGTGCGATAACCTGTGCAGCCCGAAGGCAAATAAATCAAAATCACATAAGACTTTTTCGCCATCTCTCTTTCTCTTTCTACCGCCTGCTTCTTACACGAAAATGTGCCCATTGTGCAACCAACGCATTGGGTATCTAGAAGGTATGCAAGAACGTTATCAGCTCATCTTGCTACCACGGCATACAGCAACGACTTTTGGAGTTCCCCCACCGCTTTACTACTGACAAAGGTATCATCTTGTTTTAGGTTCTAGGTAAAATCAAACTTACCCACTTTAACACTGCTACTACCAGTTTAGCCATTCAACGTGATTTGAACTACTTTCAACAAATTCCCATCAATATCCTTCTTGGACTACGAAATTTTCGAAGATACTTTTGTACCAAAATCCCTCATCGGCGCAGATTTTTGTCTTCCACATCCTAGCTAGAGTGACTTCACTATCCCAAATTCCTAGGAGACTTGTATATGGATTCCAGAACGAACTCACGGCCGCGTTTTCTTTACATTTGCACACCGAAAAATGTGGCTGCAATTGCCATGGCAGCAGTGTCTTCCAATCTCAGTTTTATTCACTGTCAAATGGCTAACCTCACTGAAGACACTGCGTCATTCTACCTTCAACCACTGTTTGCAGTGTACCAATAAAAACGACAAGTTTTCACAGACTATGTCACAACCGATCAAATTAGTCGTTCAGTGACCATCTCATTCTGTGCCACATAAACCATACTGGTGAAATACTGCATTAAGTGTAATAAACACTCATTTCAGTTCGGGAAGTACTAGCTTCGAATCTCAGCCCAGATACTAGCAAACATGTCTAAGTTGTGTTTTTTTTAATTGCTACACCGTGCATGTTGTCGAGTTACTCAATTATTACACCAACCACTGCACATATATAGAATTTATAAAATTTACACATTAAAACATTAAAAACGCTCCGATATGTTTCGGTCCTAAGACCATCATCAGGGAGCTATATATTCCGTGCTAAAGTCACACTAGAAATAGTCACAGATTAATTTCGCTGTACAACTTGGGTGTTGTGGTACCATGCCGTGTTGTGTAATGTTATGTTGCGAAGAGTGCCCTGCTACTGATGTGCATTCTGTGCTTCGTTGCGTGATAATTGAGTAATATGTCCAAGTTGCTTCATATATTTCATCAGCCCCTCCAGGCAAACTGCAGTTTTTAATAGGCAAGGACGTTCCTGTTATACATACTTTCTAATAACAGTTTGTAACAATTCTGTCCTCAGAGCTGTATGTGCAACTCAAATGGCAAACTTCCGTTAAAAATGCGACAACATCAAAGCGGGAACGAAAAATTTCAGTGCCATCAAGTTATACTGCATAATAAAGAAATGTACTGGGAAATGAAACAGAAGGGCGTGAATATGTGTAAAAGTATGTAAATATTCACTACGATCCCCCAAAATAAAATCCTATACTAAACACGGTACAAACCAACACATAAAGGCACAGAAGACCACGTGACGGAAAGCGCACCAGACTAACCTATTATGACAAAGGATTATCTTTTTCAAATAGGAAAAACAAACTAAAATATGCTAAAAATTTTTACAAGCGGAGTTAAAACACAAAGGGGCAGCAAAGCCTCTCACGCATTAGAGCCAAACTGCGTAGGTGTTTGCAACGCGTCCGCGCCGCTGTAACAAAGCTGGTTTGGTTTTACGGATGGTACAGATTTCTACGCTTTGTTGTTTAAAGCATTTCGTTATCTCTGAAGAGTTCAAATTGTAATCTGCGCTCTGTAGGCTAACATTTATTTCTGAAAAATGCACTTTTTTTTTATTTATATCCGCCTAACATATTTGATAGCCTTAATTACCGAAACAGTAACTAAGTAAATGATCTACTGACAAACACGTAAAAGCAGTAAACAATTAACTCATTTGTCAATGATTAGGAAACAAAATACGTAACTAAATAAGTAACTGATTATCGAAACTAATACGCAACTGATTGAACAAATGAATACACCGCTACCTAAGGAAGCAAGGGAAAAATAAGAAAAAATACGAAGTGTACAACACATGTAATAATTAACTACAGTGAAGATGCTAAACAAGAGAGCCTATTAAGTACACAACCGACAAATAACATTAAACCTAGTAATTAGCAAACAAAGAAAGTATCAAATAACTGAAAAACACATTTACAAAATATAAATAAATAAGTAATTATCTGACTATCAAACCTCATAGAGCACATTTCTTCTTTAAAGTATTACAGAACTTCAGTTCTACTCAAATTTCTTACGATACCAGTAACTATTTATCGCGTTCACAACAGCCCAACACATACACCTATTCTGATTCAAACACTTCCATTCCACACCCTACCATCCTACATGTTTAAGATACGTTAATAGTGCATTATCTTCCAACTCACTCCTAGGTCCTCCAGGTTTAGTGCCCTGCAGGGGGCTCAGATCTCCTCACTGTACAAGAACACCGTGTTGCCAAGTGCTGCACAAGGCCCAGCACTTCGAAGGATAACGTAAAAACTGACCCACAAACATAGACTAAGTAAATTAAGTAACAAGCAAATATCAAGGTGAGTAAATAGCTCAGTAACAGGAAAATTGAGTAAACAAATGCCGAAGAAAGAATACAAGTAACTGATTATCACATGAAACATATTACTGACTGAGTCTACAAGCAAGCAGTAATGTAGTAACAACTGCAACCCGTCGCCTTTCGATGGAATTGTCTGCTTGAAGCATGTTGCGAAAGGTGAGAAGCATGTTGACGATGAGCGATCTGAAAGTGAATGGCCTGCAAAATCTCGTGAGACCAAGAAGATCAATAATCACAGCCAAGACAAACGTGTAATTATCACTTATGAAATTAAACCTGAAATGAACACCCTCCTTGGATACAACCGGCTCAAAAACAGTAACATACGCAAGACAAAAAGCACCGCGTTTCCTGAACTCTTTTACAGAACACGCTTTAACTGCCGAAAGTATAAGGCAAGTTGAGCTTCTGTGTAATTACTGTGTCAAAAGTTACAATACACCTCTCTTTAATTAGGCAACTTCGTAGTAACTTACATATTCGCAATATCAGGTGACGCAAAAGTATCCACCTTTTAAGAAAATGTATAATCGACAATAGAGAAACATGCAGTAGCCGTTCCCATTATTTTTAACTTAAATGTACGAAATGACATCTCGCAAAACCGCAGTATATAAAACACGCTACGTTTAACAAGTATAAAATACAGAGGAAGGTCAAATGTGCTGAGCACCGCATCACATGCTAATTTTCAATCTGTATTCATAATATCAGCAATAGAATGCTGGAAGAGAGGATGTGTAAAATTTAATCGACTTGTGAAAATATTGACGCCTTTTGCTGACATTCCACACACAAAATGCCATTATCAGTACCGCCTACAGTCATGAAGCGGGTTGCACATGAGGGAGGCGTAGGAAGGATATCTGCTCTATGCAGGACATGGTAAATCGGACACAGCGTTTTTAATATACCCATACCAACTGTTGACGTAATCTGAAGGTGAGGTCAAAATATGTTGTGTGAATACGGTCATGGAGGGAATAACTCAAGGGTGCGACCAGCATTGCATCGTGCTACGTGATTTAGTGGTGATAGGTTACAGTGTTAAGTCAGTCGGGACCTTCATTATGTTCATTATGTTCATTACAGGCCATATGATACGAGTGTTTCTTTTAAATTTGCTCGACATGCAACTTAGGATGTGAGAAACAATCAAGAAGGTCTATACTAGGATACAGAACGTGAGGATCGGAAGTGAATCGGACTGACCGAGTACTATATCTAATGGTTGATATTAGAATTAGTGGTACTGTAGTGACGTATGTGATCCCAGCAACGTCATATGAACGTAAAAGACCATTTTCATTGTGGTAGAGTAATAAGTTGTGAACTTGTGGAAAGAAGTTGTATTAGATAATATTAATGTAAATCGCTCGTACTGTTTTTGACTGAATTAGGAAAATCGGGACAAGGCTTTGTTAAATTAGATGAACAAGTGTATAAAATATGTAATGATAGAAAGGCAATTTGTTTAAAAAGTAATTATTACCGCGGGTGCTCTATGTAACAGAATTAATAACTCCTTCAGATCTAGACACATTTAGTTACGACAGACCAAAACGCTCGCTTTACTTGCTTCGTATTTAAATACATTTGTGCTACTACATTTGCCTGGCATAAGACGTCACAAATAGTAAACTAAGCGACAAAAACTCCATTTGGTAACAAATTTTAACATACAGCGAACTATAGGATATAATTCACTGAAGCCTACTTACTATGCTACTGAAAATAATTATTTAATATAATTATCTCCTGTCATGTACGCATTCACTTTTCATTCATTTAATCACTTATACGTATATTCATTTATGTGTTTACTCTCTTCTTTTTTACCTGTTTTATTTTTTTAGAAATGAGGAAATCCGACAATGGATCGCAATACAAAAATTCCGCAATGTCGGACTTAGGCCACCATACGGTTGTACTTCTTTCAAACTGACCACAAGGAAAACACACAGAACGCAAGATTACACCAACACAACTCATAATGGTAAACACAGCATAATTTTAATGCTGTTTATGTACATGACAGGAGCTTCCAGCTGAAGTATAACTTCAGCTGTAGCTACCGCGGATGCGAATCATAGTAAATGGAGACGAGTGTTTATCGTCTTTCCATACTACGTAACTGTAATACAACAACAAAGAACACTTCAGAAGCTACAGTCTACATCTAACATACTTTGGTCCGTTCAATTAGAATTGATGGGATGTGTGGCATGAAGCACACTGGGGTACAGTAACAAAAGCAAAAAATAAAAATAACTTATTTACGAAACCTAAAAAAAGTTGTAATTTGGAAGGGAGGCGTAAATGATATGGGTCTGCAGCCGCTCGAGTGTTGGGATCGCAGGTTCGAATCCCGCTGAAAGCATGTATTTTCGTATCTCTTCTCTTCTCTTCTCTTCTCTTCTCTTCTCTTCTCTTCTCTGTTGTGCGTTGTGTATTGTGTAGGGAGCTGCCTCTGCGACGAGCCGATCATTCGTTCGGAGGATTGTTTGTGTGTGTGTGTGTGTGTGTGTGTGTGTGTGTGTGTGCGCGCGCGCGCGCGCTTGTGTGAACTAAAAACCTCAACAACGAGACGGCCTAGGCCAGAGTTGGGTTCCTGCGTCAAAAAAAATGCCTTAAATAGTGTTAGATATAACAGCAAAACAGATCTCCAATAAACATTTCTAGCAAGTATGTATCGTATTCAAACGGCATATACAGGGGGTCAGCTGTCGACTTCTGTGAATGTATTGCATGAACTGAATGAATACACTGTTCCAAAAATGCTATGAAATATGGCGACATTCATTAAGATAGTCAATACAACAAAAGTAGTGACAAAAATTAAGGGATTCGGACAGTGCAGACTTAGCTGCCAGAGAAAATTAAACATGCGTACACTGAACAACACGCCTGTCTGGGCGAAAACTGACTGACTTTGTAAAGCAGGCCTACTTTCTCTCTGGTACAAACATTCATATTCATTTAAGCTCCATCACATTGTTTTCGAATACACTCAGAAATCATTCTTTCGTCAAACTGGTAACATGACTTCTACTCATCCGAAACTAGGAACGTTATTGCAGTTTCTGTTAATCTTAGGTTTCTTTGCATTAGAACTGTGGTGTAGACCTACGGAACACACAACAATCTGCGTTAGTGGGGAGCGCAAACTGCTCATCAGGGAACACAGGACTCTATACAGGAAACTAATACACAGTCTGGCTACGGTAATTGGATTTTTCCATAGGGAATCGATTACTTGTCTATGAGGGAACTATACACATACCGTCCCTTCTCCCTCTACAGAATCTATATCCTTACTTCTACAAAGCGCCACCATCTTGTACGTTCCGCCGCCCCTCCTCCCACTCCCATAACTTGATTCTATCCTCTGTAAAAGAAAATACACTATACATCTCACAACCCTGCACTCCATTCCACCCCTGCAATCCAACACTACCTCCACCAAGTTACGATGCTGGCGAAATTAATCACATGGTATGAGGAATCCGGTAAGAAAATCCATTGTAGTCAAACCACTCGGATTTTAAGCTGGTATTCAGTTTCGGCCGTCTGAACTATTATCTTGCATTGTGAGTCATCAAGATGCGATTAATGCGTCATGAATTCACAACAGGAATCCCGATATAAGCTAGAGATGGGGTCTATCACGCGTCCCTCTGGCACGTTTAGACACGGCAGGAACGCGGCGCTAATCTTGCGTCAAATTAGTCCGCGTACTGTCAAGCTTTGTCCTACAATTGGCTTCGTTATAGGTCTTACCCACTAAACATCCTACCTGATAACAACACCAGATTTATCTGGCTCAGGGGCTAGTGGCGGTCTCTTCTGGACAGCGAAAAGCACTTATGATCTCCTCACAAGCCTGGTAAATTCTTGACTAACTTAGCAACTCTTAGCTCCTCAAAAATGCCTTGCTCCACGCTACTCGTTACTTAGTTAAGTAGCTAATAAGAAAAATGCTTGATTTTTATATGAGTGTGTACCTGGATGCCTTATATCTAGGAAGGTTCCAGATTTTAAAAAAATTGGTCCAGGTTCTGAGGAAGTTGGATCTAGAAGATTGGAAATATCGAGGAGGAGGAGGAGAAAATATAATATTTAAATTAAATAACAATTTTCAAATACTACTTCCTTCACAGAGCCGATCAGGTTCTGATTAATTTATATGTGAATTTCCTTGATCAACGCAGACAAACACTGACAAATCATCTTAACCATTCTCTTTGACGTTCTTTAAAATTAATTTTCAATTATTCGTCCATTCGACACCACACAAATGATTCACGTGAAAGGTTTTATTTAAAATAAACTCAGAAACAACTTTTACTTACAGCACTGAATTCGCACGAATTCCATGTCTCTGTATAAATCATCTCGAATTTAGCGATGATGTGTTTTGTGCAGCGAGTTAGCTAGCGAACAATTCAGTGAGTAGCTGAACGAAAGGTCTGGTCTGACTGAGCCAGAAATTGAGTATATGGGCGAAGGAGTGAGTAATTGAAAAGGAAATTGATCGAGAGAGCGAGTGAGAAAGCAGGATGATTCAGCAAGAAGTTGGATGCTTTGGTAGGATCCTCTGAAGAATTTGGTGTCCCTTAGGGCTACACAGAATGCTGTGGCCCTCTCGAAATAATTCTAGCCGAAGTTTACACGCAGAAATTATTCGAGTTGTCTCGCTTCGCGACATTCAGTCTAATCAAGTGGACGCTTATCTTAATGTCACTTAACGCATTTATTTAACAAACTTGAAGTAATTAGGATCTGTAATTTATACGAAATGACAAAGCGCATTAAAACGTTTTCGTGCTACTAATGTGAATGACAGCTCGGGCGACGTAGATCGTGTTGGGTCGTTACTACACTCAAAATTTTCCCCCTTAGCAACGAAGGCAGTAGAATATTATGCGAAAAATTTACAATAAAAACTGTCTAGGCAATCGTGTTTCCCATATTCACAGCACAAACTCCACTTCCTTCATTTAATCCCTCTCTTTCGAGACTGTTAAATCGCATGTGTCTGTCATCGACCTACTGAATAAAAGTTTAAATAGCATCTGCGAAAAAATGTTACAATATTAGGAATTAAAATTTTAAAATATGATTGATAACTTATTTTATTTGCATTAAATTAATTAGATTTAACTCTCGTGTAACTAATAACTCCATAAATGGTATCGCGGTTTGCTACTCATTGCATCCTGCTGAATTTTAAATTGCCACTGTAATCTTCTTACATTATTTTATAATATTCCTCGATCTTGCGACATTCTTTTAATAGCAGACAATAACGTTTGTTGTTTCCTTCCCATTTGAAATGGGCTCACAATGTTCTATCAAATATTTACTTTATTTTTCCTCTCGTGATTAAGGCATTGGAAGATTAACTTGTGGCTTGCTGCCTGTAGCATGTGCGTTTTTCCTTTTTATGGTATATCCAGATGTACTATGACTGTCAAATTCGAATTAGGATTTTCAGTTGATTTTGTCAGAATCTGGTGTGAAGCATGCTATTCTTATTCTAAAAATATTTTATTGTTATTATTATTATTATTATACTGATATTTTAATGCAATATAAGATTATTGTTGTTGTTGTCGTTGTTGCTGCTGCTGCTGTTGTTGTTGTTGTCGTCTACTGAAATTTTAGTCTGGTAGGAGGTAATTTTTCCTCCGAAATGATACTAACCACCTGAGACTAACTGGTGCAGCAAGCCGTAACACCGCTATTTGAATCGCCGCCGTCAAAACCTCAAAGCACAGTGTCACGATTCACTTCTTTCTTAGTTCTATAGGGCTTCAGTCAACATGTAATAATTTAGCCTATCAGTCCGTCAGTCAGTCAGTCAGTAACCCGTAAGTAATTACAATCTCCAAACCAAAGTCCCTTTCTTCTGTCCGAAAAGGCCGGAACCTCGTGGTGGTAACTGGTCTTCTGTAGAGACAGTAGGAAGTAAATTTAGCCACTCCTTGGAGGGTCGTTGCATGCACCACTGTAATTTGTGTAGCACAAAGCAAAGGACGGGAGTCGGGCCCCCAAATTATTGTGCAATGCTCAGCAAAACTCATAGCTCTCCGTGAACCGTAATTGGAGCCTCTCGCCAGCTTTAATAACTACATACTAAATGTGCAGTCAACTTCACAGTCCTGTGACAAACTTATGAGCTCGACAGAGGGATGACAAAGTATTGTCTTGGTCCTGCCGGAAATGAAACTCCGAATCCTCGGTCGGGCAGGACCTAATCACCAAACCGACTGAGATACCCGGCTCATCACGTTTCGGACCGAACGTGTCTCAAATTTTCTATGCATAATGTGTCATTTATGTGCTGCATTCATGCCGCTTCCCTCCGTATAGATTTATTTTTCAAGGAAGAATTCGGTTTACTGCAAGAATAAAAATCTTCTCTTCCGCTCTGGACGGAATCGACGAAACTGGCCAAACGGAAACGATCTACACTATAAATCGAAAATATGAGTGTTTGAATGTCGAAAGGCTTACGCACCAACCAGTGGTCTTCCGCGGTTCTTCTCCGCTGCAGTACCTTCACTTCTTCGACCAACGTCGTTTCAAATATTTACTCGCTCCTCTTAGCCACTTTCCTAATTATTTAGAGTGTCTTTAAATAATCAATGACAGAAAAGTTACACGTTCCGAGAAGTCCCCTGCGCAATTTGTAAAACGACGAATTTGAAGCTGATAAATGATCGTCTAAGTTCGAGATTAAAAATATGTAAAGCTTTACACTATTACGTCATAAGCTTTAATGTCACAGTGGTTTGGAACAGACACATGCCTAGAATGTTTTACCTTTCAACGCTTTCACATTGAACTATCGACATATTCATTTGCTTTCTAACAATAAAGGTTCCGAACGCATGTAAATACACACAGGAGGTCATATCCGTTTATATGCCAGTACACATTTCATTACCGGAATATCGGAGCGGATTTCTACAAAAGACCTTAACTTTAAGTGCAAATTTTAAGTTTCCAGTGAAATATCTTATTGAATTTTGTTGGTCTGATATTTTACCTAAGATCGAATAAGATTTTACTGATTTCTGTGAAATGCCTCATTGTGCATGACACAAAATCGAGCTATCATTAGGCTTCAAAAATTTATTTGAAGCATATTTCGATATGGCGAATAGTTATGTATGTCTTTGGTAGTCCCTAAATTCCAATACTCTAATCAGAGAAATTATATTTCTTTTTTATATAATACAGAATTTTGTTAGACTATCCACATTACACACATCTAAGGGGCTATGATTTCCAAACAGCGGGGGGCGCCGAAATTGACAGATTGGCCAAATGCATAATATTATAAATGTAGAAATCACTTGCCCTCCTTCTCTTTCATGAATTAATCAGTAATAATTTTCAGTTTGTAAATATCTAACAGCAAACTGCATAACTAACCAATCAACTAATACCCACTTGACTAACTTCAGATAACGGAACAAGAAATCACCCGATACATTTAAATCGCGAAGATTCATTGCCGTGTTCACAAGAGCCTGCCACTGGGCCCTATCTAGGCCCAAATCAATCCGAAACCTTATCCACATTTCTTTTAATATTCGAATTAACAGCATCTTCCCTCCCATCCACTATCAGGTCACGTAATGTGGGTACGGAAAGTAAACCCAACAAAATCTGCTGGAAAGAAAATAATGGGAAGAGGCAATCATAAGGAAGAGTCAGAGCGGCTAATTTGATCTCAGTCCTTGCAGCATTTCGTGTGGCCCGGGCTGGCAGCAGAACCGGGCCTCTTCCGTCTATATAGCGGAGACCGTAGCTAATCACGTTACGCCCCATCGCGTGGCCTGCGCCTCGCAGATGGTTTTGTAATTACACCGAACTGCTGCTGCACGTATCAGACGCATTCTGCTTTAGGGTTTGTTAGAAACTGGTTGAAAAAAAAATTTTAGAAGTTTTGGAAGAGTCGTCATACTCCTGTAGCAGAATTGTTAATGTCTCTCAGATCACTCTCGTCTGGGATTTAACGCCGTGCGTTCTGGTATATTAATACCAACGTTTCGAAGAAACACGATTCCCCCATCGTCATGTTAGAAAAAAAAACAGGTTCCTCCAAAAACACGTACTTACATAACAGACTACAAGGCGTTACATTCCAGAACAGAGTTATATTCACAGTCACGGCCTTGAGATGTTCAAGTTTCCAGAACTTTTAGTTGTAAGCCATATGGACACTTACCGAAGCCATTATTTACAGTAGGCATACTGGACGCATGCGATTCATAGAGGCCTAGAGCTTTTTGACACCTGCTTTTACAACTTAGGATTTTCATATTTTCATCTTCTATTATGTGGTAAAATTTACTTCCAAGAACTGAATTAAAATTTTCATTCCTAGCAACATAAAATATTGTGAATCAATTACATTAATTTACATAATTTAGGCAATTATTCGATATGTTGTCTGATTTTGTAACGAAAAATGTCTAATACAAATGAATTCTATAATTCCGCACACAATCAATTTCGATACAACTTTTAACTCATCTTGCACTACCATTTGAACTTTCCATTGTCAGTCTGCAACCGATATCTCTTTTAACACAACAAACTCTTAAAATCACTTATAAATGTAGAAAAGCAACACAATAATCCAATTTGTTAAAAGTATTAAATTCAAAACCTTTGAAAATTAGGTTCTGATTTAGTTCGCATGTATTATAGAGCTAAGTGGTTGACCTTCTAAATGAAACTTCGTTGTAAAAAGAATCTTAGACCAAAGTTTTCGTTTCACGCAGTAATTTACAAATAATTTACAATTTAATGTGAAAGTACATACATTTCGAAACCGCAGCACATTTACCACAAAACGCACAACGCATTCAGTCGCCGTAAGCACTCTTCTGTGGGTCTATAATTTTATTGTTTGGCATCACTGAAGAGAAATTTTCTTCCACTCCTCAACAATTAGAAAAAAGTATTCCTGTTGTCTTAACCATAACAATCTTACTTTACCATAGATGCATTCAAACAGAAAGGCAACAACGATCGTTTTAAGGATTAATAACTGTTCCTGCTGTTTATGTTGTTCAGAATAACCTAAAAGTTTTCGCGTCCAACCATGCATATTCTCTACTTCATTACACGTTTCTGTGTACGACTACTCGGACTTAATTTCAAAAAACATGGAAACGTTAACTGAGAATCCTTCTTACACTTACTGGTGCGGCAGTGTTTGTGTAGCCAAGTTGATCCCATTACTTAGAATATTAGAGGAATTAACAGTGAATTTACTGCCAGCATTACAGAATTATTACAATTAGTGGAGAACCGGACTCAGCGCTAATCCCACACGAAGCCGGAACATGTGGAAGGGCAGTCAAGCTGAGTCCTTTCCTGCAGCTAATATCCCACCCGATTCTAGACTAATGATTTAATTATAACGTAACGGAACTTGAAACTTTATACTTCATAATTTAGTCCGGCGTAGTTCTTTACTAACATAAGGTACTTTTTTTCCCTGCTTGACCATTACGCGCCGACTCGACGCTCCACCAGACTCTCCGTCAGCGTTGCATATTACGCCGCCTGTCTGAGAGTTTTAACAGACGATGACGGGAGCTAGACTAACACTCTCACTGATAATAACCTTTAGAAAGCCTATTAAAACACATTACAGCTTCGGGCCGGCGCTTATCGTTCAAGCAGGAAAAGAAACACCCTGTACATATTTCGCGACACTCGTGAAGTAACATTTTAGTTGTGACTAATTAAGCACAAGGGTAACTTCAAGTGTACTCAGTTTTATCTCTCACTCTGAGAAGATATTTTGAGTGTGTCTGAGAACGAAATGAATGGCTAAGAACAGGGACAGGTGTCGGGTTTTTGTAATCGCGGCAATAAACTTTCGGGTTACGTAAATTTTAAGGAATTTCTTTATCAGCTGAGAACCTGTTAGCTTCTCAAGAAGGACTCTGCTCCATGGAGGAAGTAAGTAAGTTCCGAAACAAATGCTGAGAGAATATCTGGACACAAGTTACTACAAGTGTCAGAAGTATGGAAAACATTATATAATGAAAGAGCCATGTTCTCCATATGGCTCTCCTTGTATTGCTAAAAGGATAAAACAAAAAATAAATAAATGAACGGAGCATGGAGGAATATATGAAAGACAAGCCGATACAATACAGTCTCCAAATCAATTAAGATTAAATTCAATATTATTGCCTTTCTCAAACATGGAACTTCGAATAACAAAATTAATTACTTACGACAGGAATTACAGTGCACTGCTGCAGGAATGACTGAAATATTTTACAGTATGCTTAACACTTGACACAAAGTCAATAGTTGTCATTGTGACCTGTGTTGCGACAGCGTTAAACCAATTCTACACCAAAGAAGACAGCATGAAGTTTTTCCAAAGCTTTCGTTGACTATTTACTTGAATACACAAAGCCGCGAACACAAGCTCAATTCTAAACTTCCGTGAAAACCTCAGATCTCCAACCAACCAACCAACCAACGAAACAACCAACCAGCCAAAAAACAAACCAACCAACCATACAACCAAACAACAAACCAACCGACCATCCAACCAACCAATCAAACTGCTAGTTCAATCTCCAGATCCAGTTGAAATACATCTAACTTCGTCATGCTACCTCTCACTAGTTCGAGTTATGTTATTACGCCTGGTCAATATTCGATTTTAACACTTGTATGAACAAACAGCTGTAAATGTAAATGAAAGCAATAAAGAGCGAAAGATCCTATCTGTGAAACAATTAATAAGGGACTCACTGATATAGTGTTACCTGCACAGGTAATAATGAAAGCATAGCAATTTATATAGCTGTAAAATTTTGACTGCATTTTATTACGGCACGGACAGCTTCAGTCTCCGCAAAATGTCTAATTAAAATTTCGTAATATAAACTATCGGTTGTTATTAGTGCACTGGTGCCAATTGAGTTCATAATGGAAAATTGTGGATACAAGCAATTTCATGAGAAATTAATTATTCTCTGCTATTTTTGGCCATCAGATATACGTGTGTGAAACGACATACTTTGGTTTTCAGAGCCAACCAACTTCGTGTGGAAGACGAGTGAAGCTTGGGTGTAAGTGATATGTCAGTGGAATGACCCTCCTGTACTATTAACTACTATTTCCCGACGATAAGTTTAGTAGTATCACAAAGCACTCTTCGGATTTACCCCTCTCAGTCAACTTAGTCCTGCTTCACTAAATTTATAAGAAAAATAATCCTACTAAATCATCCTGCTCCCCCCCCCCGCGCGTGTGGATATGTGTCAGAATAGCATCTAAATCGACAGAATATTTCTCTTAAACCTGAGCATGAATATCGTTATTTTGAGATCGTTCGAATTTTGCAGTTCTTCGTACCAAGCGATCAAAATCAGAACATGGACTATTGAGAAGCAAGCGACAGCAGTGACATTTAATTTCGAACTTTCCAGTTTATTATGGTAACGCATGCTCCAAGAATATGAATGCCCATGTGATTTAAAACATTGCAAGATAAAACCTAAAGACTGCACGAACGTATTTGTCTCTTACTTTGACGTCCATAATTAACAAACCCTGACAGTTAAGACATAAAATCAGACTTGAATATAGACCTATAAGTTAAGCATGAACTCAGATCGGAATACATATTTAAAAAAATAAAATAGAAATGCTATGAATCTTGGATGTCACATCTCGAAATAATTTCAATTTTATACGCATAAGCCTAACAAATATGTTCGCGTACTAAATCGTAAATACATTAGTAATTTGTACAACAGTTATTACATATTTGTTTCTCTTAATAATTATCACAAATGAAAGCGATTAATAGCAAAGGGACCTTGAACTGTTTCCAGTACATCTTGTGTCTCATTGTTTTTCTTTGTGGTTTATATCGCGATGCTGTATCAGGATGAATATGAAGGATGTTATATGAATGAAAACGCATATGGTGCACTGGTGTATTAGTGAATGGTAATAAACACAGGTACAAGAATTTATTGAACAGACATTAAATAATCAACTTTACGAAACTCGTTGTTCGCCTGGTTTCACGTCACAAAAATCTGTCACTAAAAGTGTTCACCTAAGCCAACACGCCGTTAAGTACGTGATGTTACGACACATGCATGTGTTCAGCTGCCAAGGTGCCCCATCAGCCACAGTAAAGCAACTTCGATGCCAATGCAACAGGAGGCTGGACGAGTCTTACACAACTTGCCTTCTTCTCGATTTCGCAAACTATATTTTCATTTGTTTGCATTTACCTCAAATACTCACAAATTCTTGGGAGGTGTTAAAACAGATTCCAGTCAAACATTTCACAGAAAACTAAAATTATTTTTATTCTACTTGATTTTCGGTAAGTGTAAACAAAAACAGATTTTTGAGGAAATGATATGCAAAATATGAATGATATTGTACTAAAACATAAAACATTTCCCCCTGCATTTCTTTAAGTAGTACCCACGCTCAAAACCGTCCCTAGAATCTTGTCGACTGTATTCATTTTTATAGGTAAAATTTCACCTTTCTCTTTTCCAAGTTATTATTTTTTAAATAATCCGTACACAATTTCAACCAAATGTAAAACAGAGATCGGACTTTACTGTGCAGGCATGAAAAATATTAAATCATTTGGGCATAACGTAATGCAGACCCATAATACCACATTGTACAGAATCGGTTTACCAGTTTCGAATCTTTAACATGCAGACAAGCACATGGAGCGACAGACAGGCAGTGGGATAGAACAATCTTCTCATCTTTCTTTACCTTTAGACACTTTTTGCAAATAGTACTTATGATATCGCCGTCCCATCCGGGAATATATTCGCTGTAGCCCAGTTTGAAGCTATTCTCTGTCCTGTTCCGGCCGATTTCGTCACGTTTTTAACTATGGGGTTCGGCATTTTATTCTTACAAGCCCGTACAGCGTCGAAGTTTTTTTATTCTTCTTCTAACAAGCGGCGACACATTTTTTACAGGTTTAATGACAAGGAGTTCCTATGAGTCACGTGAAATTAGTTGCAAACTGACGGTTAAACGTAGATAAATCCATCAAGAGATAACAGCGAAGCTATGGATAGCTTTTTGTGGAACCCTTATTGCTTCTGGCAGCGTTCGACCGCGTAAGGAAAATGTGACCTGACAAGAATCTGTGTCGTGTTTAAGCGACTTTGGCAGAATTCTCGCTTGTCACAAGATTTTAATGCGGTACCTTCATTTCTCTGAACTTTTTACGAGTAGCGGAACACAGCAGTGCATGTATTTAAACATTTCACTGCTCATCAAAACAACGCAGCATTATAAAGCGTCACGTATGTCATGTATATAATTTCTTTTTTAGTGTACGATAAGCAGTGTAGTTTAGCTGTACAAAGTATTACACGAACAAATCATACATAAAAGAAACAAACGGAAGATAAACAGATTCTCATTTATTAAGGACACCTTATCATATAGTACATGCCATAACATTTACAAGTGTTGATACATTCTAATGTAATTTCTCCATTTTAATACAATGAACACAGTTGAAGGGTTGCGTGTGTCTGTGATATAGGGTCTATGAATCTTAAGTAAAAGTTTTATGTTAACCACGTAAGAGGCGAAGGTAATCTCTCTCTCTCTCTCCATATATATATCCATTATAAATGGAATTCGGCTAATATTGTTCAGGTAAATTTTTTTTGTTTATTGTAAGATACAATTGAACAAATATTATCCTCAAGCAAAATTAATGATAACTATCAGCTTCGTCAAATCTGCCCGTCTGTTCGTCCCTCCGAAAGGAACAACTTGCTTACCAATTAGCAAATTTTTATTTTATTTTATAATGTTTGGTTTCACGAAGATCTGTCGAGAAAATTTAAATGTGGAAAAGCCCGAACAGAAAGTAAGAGGAATAAGAGGAAATTTACATGAAGACCTCCCTACATTTACGATTACGTTGGTTACTGTTGCTACCATGGTTGCTTGAAACAGTGATCTATAACAATCGACATTAATCTGCCTTGACTCTTAAGCGAATTACATGACGCATACTCGAGGGGGAAAAAAGCACGCAGTCATAATATTTAACTTATTATTTATGTCTAGGAATATGAAATTTTGTATGTAGGTTTATTAAGAAAATACCTTCCAATTGGGTACGAAATATTTCGACTGGGTGAAAACTTGAGACTATTTAGGAATATTAATTTTAATGTAAGTGTAGATAAAGTAATCGTGGAAAATGTAAATAATAATTATGTCAATAAATATAATGTACACTAATAACAGTAATTAACATTTTACAACATGTGTAAAATTGTGAACAGTAATCAGAAGTGTTAACAACACTGAATTAAATAATATGTCAGTCCGAGGAATGTCCAGGATGCGAAGACAAAAAATCATCTCCTTGTTAGTTTATACGTAGAAAAAAGGTAAAATGTTCCCGTTACAGGCCCGGTGTGGCCCAGAGGGTGGGTAGAGGTATAGCTCTACTCTTCCATGACGGCGGCACTAGAATGGGATGAGTGGTCAGCAGCACACCCCGGCCGCAATTTACCCCAGGGAAAGACCCGGTATCCAAAGTACAGGAGGCTGGGTGGGCCCCAGGGCCGGTCTGGACGGGCGGAAAATCTCGTCCCCACTGGGATTTTTGTAAACATTTATTGTACTTTCAATCATATACATATGAACTTAACATCACTTCTGCCTCGTGTTTTGGTAGTGCGTTTCCCATACCAGGACTCACACTTCCACAGCCTCACTCCAGCGGCGTGGGGGGTTCCCCTCCCCACACCGTGTTCCATCCTGACAACGGTTTGCTCCATCCTTGGGTTCTCGCCTAGTGAGCGGGCACTGTCTAGAGTATCGATAGATAGTTTCCTACCTGCTGCATATGGCTGGCCGCCCAGTATTCCATCTCGCGCGACGCAAGAAGTAAATATAGTCGAGTAGTGACAGGTGTCGTTGCTGCTGCATTCGGTACATTACGAGATGTGCTAGTAACGACAGTATCGCTTTATGTAGCTGTGGCGGCCAGAATTAGAAATGGGGCCGTAGACACCAGTCGGCGGGAATGCGGCGCGGGTCCGTTCGAAGCATCTGCGCAATTCTTTCCCTTGTCCACAACCATTTGACCGTTCCTTCGTTGCATTCAGTCAGCCGGTGTTCGAGGGTGTCTCGCCTTCCACAGTGTCTGCAGCGAGCGGAATCCACGAGTCTGATGGCGTGCAGGTGCTCATCAGTCGGCACTATGTCATGTACCACGAAGTACCACCTGGATGCGATTTCCTCCGATACCCAGGCCGTAAGTAGGTTGTTCCACACCTGCATCCATTGTGTGTCCGGATGTAGTTGCTTTATCCTCAATTCTCGGGATTCTCTCGTCGCTGTCGCCATTCAATGTAGAGTATTGTAAACGCGCAGTTTGTATGTCCGGAGCGTTTCGTCATTCCCGGAGGGTGCTACGTAGGCCATATCCAGCGCATATTGATATAGATACTCTAACGTCATCGGAATTCATCCTATGTGAGGCGGATTCGCCCTGGGTCCATCCAGGTTCCACTCCCAGAGCCATGTCGCTGTTGCGGAACTCTTCTTCATGTTTAGTGCCCACATTCGCCCGATCATGAGAGCTCGACAATGTCAATTAAGCCCAAGCCTCCTTGTCTCTTCGGATTCTGTAGAGTCGATATTGGTACGCGGAACGTTGCTCCCTTCCATATGTACCATACAATAGCAGTCGACAATTGTCGGGTAAACGTCGTGGCTGTATGCCATAGTTTCGCTAGGAGGTATGCTTGCACGTAACTAATCCGATGTGAGAGGCTTAAGTCCCGCTCGTATGTATCCGTTGCCTGGGTTCTCACCTTGCCTGTTACGTTCGCCCATCTCTTGTTCATTGAGTGCTCGATGACGCCTAGAATCTTTATTTCAGCGTGGTATGGTATGTTAAACGTATACATGGATTTACTCCACCCTCCCACCACCAGTGCCTTCGATTTCCGCGTGTTCAGGCGAGATCACGTGGATTTTTCGTAGCATTGTATCGCGTCACTTATGATAGGTATGTTCGTCGGCGTCGTTACAAAGATGGTGATATCGTCAGCGTATGCCATCACCACTGTCTTTCGGGATCGCTTTCCAATCCGGATAACCGGTAGTTTCTGGTCCAAGATGCGGAGCAGCGGTTCCACACATAAGGCAAAAAGCAGCATGCTCATGGGGCATCCCTGTCTAAATGAGCTATGAATCGGCAT
>Ga0131853_10006265_pt1 | contig 21502 bp, 18 predicted proteins | sample TergutLab28metaG_FD_92764 | JGI IMG/M metagenome (GOLD analysis project Ga0131853, IMG submission 92764) | Labiotermes labralis P1 segment gut microbial communities from Petit-Saut dam, French Guiana - Lab288 P1 (version 2) (version 2) | ecosystem: Host-associated > Arthropoda: Insects >... | reverse complement strand
GGTAGCGAGTACGGAACACACGCTGCACCGCTACGATAGAGTGACTTTGCGAAAAGTAGGTTTCGACGGCAAATGCGCGCTGCTCGTTGGACCACACCATCTTTATGACTGCGGAGTGTTGTAACAGTAACTTCCCAACTACCTGCACCTTTCGAGCCCAACCCCACCCTTCTACGGCCTCCCCTCCCTTCAGAATGTCCTACTGAAAGTAGGGAGGGTATTTTGCCCCACCCTGTACATAAAGATTTTTGTAGGTATAAGTTGGCTGCCTTTTACAGGGATCATTCTCAAACTATTCAGCATAGGTCAGTGTGTAACAAACAAGAATATTCTATTACAGCCTGGCAGATCACATACGTATGATGACCCCAAGTCCAGCACCATTCTTAATACCAGCCAGCTACACCTCCTGTGAGGACAGTATACCATGCCACCTCACACATGGGCCTCTCAGAATAAGTATATAGGACACAAAAGTTCAGCACAAAACAGATTATATCTCACCTCAGAAGATACACCATGGTAAACCATCATAGGTTATTTAACCAATGTCGTTTTGACAGAGGAGTCTACTAGGATCAAATATTATTAAACAATGACTACGTTTACAGCAGCAGGCAGAATGCAGAAGCAAGTGGCCTTTGTCTAAGACAGTGTCCTGGAATTCATCCGGAATAACTGTCAAAAACAGCCTTAGGACTATTAAACCATATGCAACAGCATGAAGGGTGAGACCTGACAGTACTTACACACATTAGAACAATCTTAAGCTAGAGATACAATGTTATAATAATCTCAATCCACAATCATATATCATAAAATTACAGGAGATATAGGTAACATATCAGTGCCAAAGGCTCATAATCTCACTTATCACATCTTTTGACATTTCTAAATGCCTGCAAAATTGAATCATGTCCCATATACGAACTCCAGGATTGATCTCTCCCAATTTTGTCTACTGACTCATTATGGCAAATAGAAGTGTCCTTCATAATACAAAATAAAGCATTTTTTTTATAAAATTGTATGTGAATTTCAAACATGTCAGGTATTTCTCATCCACCACTGAAAATGAGCACTTAATGATATTGAGGTACAACTAATTTTTGGTTTGCCCTTACACACCTTGAGCATTCCCTGCTGGACACCTTCACCCCCCACATCTCTCAGCTGATGGATTCCTGGCACAGCTCCAATTTTGTCCACCTCATCCAGGAAAACAATCCCTGCCATTAAAATAAACACAAAATACACTTTACAAACAATTCACAAATAACTTTACTCTTCTGAAAACGTTGATGTGGATAAAAACACATCAATGAAAGCCTGAAACTGAATATGTATTTAACACCACTGCTTAGCCAACATTTCAATGATGAGCAATGTTTCAATCTTAACCTTTTAAACCCTATTTGTTATGTGATGCACCAAGAGGTTTTACATTCAACAAATGTATGCTCTACCCACACTGTATTTATTTGAAAACAACCAGCGACTTGTGCCACTTACACCATAAAACGATTGGTTTCATAACCGTGATGAAAAGCGTTTACTGCTCGGTACGAACTGGGCCTTTAAATTGAGTAGTCTTCCATTTGTCTTTAAAAGGTTAAACATTAAGGTAAAGACTGAACAGCTTGTCCATGTGCTTAATTAACCCCTCAGCACAGACAGCATTAAAACTCTGTCTGTAGCACAATGCGGGAACAATATTTAAGGGTATTTAAATTTCACTCAAAACTGGTGAAAATTGCCGGCATTTTTTTCTCAAATAATTTCCATATGTTTTGTTCTATATGAATGAAACTTGTAATGGTAGTTTCCTATGAGGTGTAGACAATATACGTGCAATTTACATTATCTCTGTAATTTTTTCTTGTATGGTAGGCTTCGAAACACCCATTGACATGCGGAGCAATATCACAGTCTTGACAATATTATACATTTGCTCCCTTTTGTTGTACTTGCTCCAGACAATACAATGCCTTGGTTTACATTTCTTTTCTGTGGAAGGTATTCTTCTTGGAAAGTGGCATTCCATTAGCCTCTTGAAAATGCTGTCAACATCATGATGACCTGACACTCCACACAACACTGAATATTTCACCAACATTCCCTCAAAGAAGTCTATCCTAAATTTTAGGTAATCAACATTTTGTTCTACATTTTTTCCTATAAATGACCAGAGAATTCAGAACTGTGGCATTCAGCAGCCTTCTGAACGTCATTTACCATTTATTCATTCTATTTCTCTCCACTAGATACATTTGCAACAGCTGATCCTACTTATCATCAGCACCCATGTGTTGATTATAATGAATCACACACACAGGCTTCTGTTTCTTTTTGCCCCTCTTCACCACTGCCTGGACTTTAGCTGCATAATAGGCTGAGATCATTGTTATGTTTCTTGTCATGCCATCACAAGACACAAACTGGCCCATTGTGCTGCACCACTGCCTCACCTTTTTGCAGATTGCTTTCTTGCAGTTTCTTCAGCATAGCCTTCCTGTTTGTCTGACAGTTTCCAAAAGATCTGTGTTGCATGATTTCAGAAACTTGGCCAGAGCTGGAGAATTATAATAATTATCCATCCACAAGGTACAGCCTTTGTCGAGCAGATGTTCAGAAAGCTGTAGTACTATCGCTGTTGCTGTCGGCATGTTTTTGGAAAAAAGGGGAGAGTCCAAAACGGTTTCCTTTCCAGTATAAACTATGAAGGACCATAAATAACCAGAATGTGATTTGCACAATTTAATGTCTTTATTCCAAAATGTGACGTTATCAATGGAAGCTACTGTTGAAGGATAGGCGGCCATTCCAAAAGGTATGCAACTCATCAACTGAAATGTCTTGTTGGAATTGGTACAAGTCTGGAATTTTGAATTTCAGTGTCTGGGACAGATACTTAACAGTTTTTGTGGTCCTTCATATGTGTCCTTGGATGTGCTGTCAATAAAATGCAGGAATCTACAGATGCTCCCAAATCTGTCCAATGAAATGACAGAACCAAAAACTGGTGTGGCTATAAGCTGATTCCAAGAGAAATACAATCTCAAACTACGAAGTGCCAGTACAACATATATTTCTTCTGTTGTCATGGGCTGCCACTCATTCACCAAATACTTGGAGAAAATATTGCCCCCTGAAATTTTTAACTGCTCAGCATAGCCAATGGTCACAGTCATAATTTTCTGCACAATGTCCTTACCAAAAAATTGTTAAAATATATCTATGGCATTAGTTTGGCCCTTAGCACTGTCTTGAGGTCAACTAATTGCACTAACAGTTTCTTGTTGTCTGATGTAATTGTCCACATCCTCCCACAGAAAATTACTGTTACTCACATAAGCAGTATCAACCTCACCACTGTTATCACCAACGTCCAGCAACAATACATAATTTTCTTTCTCACCGAAATCAGTATCACTGCTTTCATCCGTGTCTGAACATTTGTCAGCATCTAAAACTTTATCTATAATATCACTGCTGTTTAGCAAGTTTGAAATATTACTGTTTCTTAACCACTTCTTGCTACTTGAAGCCATCTGAACACAAAAATTTCCACTTGGTTTACACAGTAGAATACCATACTGTACCAGACAGCACTCCACTGCAGATAGGAATGAACATGTCCATCTGTTCAGTGTGATAAACCAACAAGTACTCTCCAATTATAAGACAGTAGCACAAATCACATGTTGTATGCAAGTACCTTATAAAACTTGTATGTGAGGACGGATTTTTAAATGCCAAGCATATCTCGTGCCGGCCGGAGTTTTTCTATCTTAGCCAGGGCATTTAAATTTTCAAAATTCAGCATTTTAGAAAGAAATTGTATAACGTGGATCTGGTCCAAACAAAAACTAATTTGTGAAGAATGAATATATTTACATGCATACAAAAGTGTGATCATGCAGTGGGTATTAGTCTTCATTACTTCACAACCTTACACAGTCTTCTTCTGTTTTTCTACTCCTGCATTTTGTCTTGAGAGAGACTACTATATGCATTCAAAATGTGCCAGGAAATTATGACAAGGTCTGTACTCTTGCTCCTACAATTTGGGCACTATGGGACAGATTTTACAATGTTCTTCCAGTTGCACTGTGAGTCAAGAAAACAATAATTTCATCCCTGGTCAGTTCAATGAAGGCTGGCTTCTTAGTGAAAAGACAACCATTTCTCTGTATGCTGTTATTGCCTACTTTTGTTAGTCCTGTTACAAGTGCCTACACACACTTCAAAAGATGTGGGTTAGCATTCAAAGGGACAGAGACATTTTAAAGACCAGCCTGTGGTAGCATAGGAATGTAACACAGATATAGACATGAAAGAAGTCGAATCTGACGAAGGAATATAAAATGACCCCTATATCAATGATCTCTGTATTACTATTATGCATTTTCTCCATGGAATTACAGCACAGCAGCTGGCTATCTAGAATGGAAAAATCATGGAGTTCAGAGAAACTCTTTACAAAAAATCAAAGTTGCATAAGAACTTGAAGTAACGGTGACAGGACAAAAGTTTTCATCTGCACAAGACCATTCTAATACCTACAAAGCAATACCAAGATCAAGACTATATACCCAAAACCATTCATGTTATGAGCGAATGAAGACAGCACTGCATGTTGTGAGTATACTCATTGCTCCGCATTGAAGGGTTAAGCACCAAGCCATGAAGATGGGGAAGATGAGGTATAGCTCCATGCATTCTTACCCTTGGCACTATATGCAGGTGAGTAGTAAGCTTCATACCCTAGCCACTTTACCCCTGGTAATCAGTTGATAAAACACTGAATAGGCCCTCAAGTTCATCTAGACATGGTACCAAAAAGCAATATCTGTCCTTACTGGGAAATAAAACCTGACTACATGATTGTTCACTCTGCAGCACAGTCACTGTACTGACTGAGCTATCATCCAGTGGAATTTTATGTCAAAGTAGTGTAATAAAAAATGAAAATAATAAGATAGGAAAGTGGCTATCATTGAATTACACATATTTTCCACAAGTATTCTTTGCGTTCTTGCATACCTAGAGCATAGCACACCGATCATGTAATAAAATCTCTCTAAATATATCAATGGATATACAACAGAAACTATAATTACATTCCGGTTGGTTAAGGAAGACCCAGCAGTTCATTAATAATATGCTGTGGGGGGGAGGGGTTCCTATTAAACACCAAGAAGCACACAAAGATGCCTTCTAATGGATTACTCATATTTTCCAAACTTGCTTCCTGTGAAGATGGTTAAGTAATGACACTTCTTCTCATGACCAACTTCCACAATCTCTCTTTATACCAACATATCTGTATTCTCCTCATCCTAACACCACCTTCCATGCACCTAACTTTACCCTGTCCCAGCACAAAGCAGATCACTACCACCTCCACTAGCTCATGATCCACTCCATCCTTTATCCACCCACACCTCTAAAAGAGACCCTGTCTTTCTCCAGAGCTATTCTTGACCACTAGAAGCTGAGGGCAGGTTCTCTGAAACATTGAAAAATACTTGTCCAACTAGACAGCGTCACATCCCAGAAGACATGACTCCCCACCACCACCAGTGTCAGAACCTCGAATGTCGCACTGTTCTATGTGATTTTGCACACCTCATTGGCCTTGAAGTTAATCTGTTACATTTACATATCTGTTACTGACACACTTATCACACTACAGATATCATAGTGCAAAGCAGAAAATTAGTTTTCTTTACTTTAACGAAGATTCACCACAGCTAAAACTTTCTAAAATACAAGTTGCTGATCTAAAGGTGACTGACAGTTTTCATCACATGATGAGCCATTTCAAAAAATGCCAAAGTAAAGGTAGTCATACCTGTTCACACCATTAAGGCATACAGGTGAGTAAAAGTATAGCTCCACTCATTCTGTCCCTTGGTACAGGATGGACATGAGTGGCAAACTTCATGCCCCATGTGCTTTACCAAACTATCCCCTCTAGAAAAAACCCTGGTTCCCATTGAATTGGTGGGTGGGGAGGCCTCACAGGAAGTCTGAGGTTAATGGAGAAGAGAAAAATCTCTTGCCCCTTCAACCCCTGAATTGTTCAGCCTATTGTCTAGCCAATATTGTGATAATGCTATCCTGGCCCTATTTTAAGAAATATGATATGTTACACTGCAGTTGCAAGTAAAGCTTTGGTTCTACTGGACTGATTACCTCTTTTTTTTTTGTGCTCTGATTTTAGTGTATTTCTGCTAATAAGACATCTATTACATCACTTAATGAAATTACCCACAAACTTCCAGGAAGAGCCTGGGTTCGATCTCAACAGAAAGCAACACATCTCACAATGAACACCTGCCTCTGTGTCAAAGCACCTTCCAAAAGAGGTATTGTTTTAAAGGCCAAAACAAATGAAAATGGAATATATGTGTGGTTTCAATCATGAGCATGTTCAGCAGTGTCGAACAGAACACCTGGCAACAATTATATTACCATATTTTTTTCAACGTCCCTTATAAATATACCCTATAACTTTTGTTGCAGACCCAGAACACAAATTTTTATTGATACTCAGATGTATTATTGAAAACAAACACACGTACACGTGCTCTCTCTCTCTCTCTCTCTCTCTCAAGTCTAGTCCCATTACAATCTATGACCAAAATACATGGCCATATAGCCACCATCTACGATCCAAGCCTTGCGACAAATTATAGCACCACATTAAACATACCCATTTGTGCTCTATCAACACTGTAGTTTGCATCTTGCAGCAGCTTAGCAATAACACTCTCTATGTCTTCACCTACATAGCCAGCTTGAGTTAGTGTTGTGCAGTCACAGATAGCAAATGGCACATCCAGACACTGGGCTATTGTCTGTGCCAGCAGTGTCTTCCCTGCAGAATAGGAAAATGGAACATATTTCAGAACACATATTCTTTTATGACATATATATCCACCTATTAAACAGTTTCTCAATGGCACATTTTACTCTCACGGTACTCTGTCACCTTTCTCTGAGATTTCACATGCTATGCTGTAATGGGTAGCCAATTCTATTTGATGCTGTGACATGTAACACTCTATGTAATTTGCCATCACAGGACCAACATTAACAGTGAATCACCCTGAGAACATAAAATCAGTAACAATGAAATATGACTGTGTACCAATTTGGAAGATGGTCATGACCAATTTCAGTTACTATTATGACCCATCTGAGTCAGAATACCTACTAACCCAACTGAAATCAGAATATTACTTTCGTAAACAAGCTATAATGCTTAATATTTTGACTACAAACCTGAACCAGTGGGCCCTAGCAACAGTATATTGCTCTTCTCTAACTTCATTTCATGGCTGTTTGAATCTAGAATGTCACTCCCCATTGTGCTGACTGCCGCTGTCCGCCTAGGCTCTGGTTCAGGTGGTGGCGTGTGCTGAAACCCCACACCAAGGCCCGCAGTACCATGCCCAATTCCTGTTATATGCAGCAGGTCTGTGAAAAATAATGAGGCACTAATTTCTCAACAAGGAAGAAGAGATAGATATATGGTAGAAATCTGACACAAAAAATTCTTTGGAAGATATAGATTAAGTTTGTCGCACGTGCAATGGCTAGAGCTGTCACGAAACTGCAAGTTCAAGGTGTAGCCCCACAAGCTGCAGGTCTGTGGACCAACTTATTCCCTCAGATAATTTGGGACCTTGTCCAGCAAGTAGTCTTCCAGCTTGCTTTTTTAGAACAAAAGTTGGCCCTCTACTGGTCATAAAGACAGCAATCAAGGCCTTCTATTGGTGTTACTTCCTATTTCCTATTAGCTGTCATGCAAAAAGAAACTTTTAGACATCATGGGTGGACTGTTTAATAAATATCAGAATGAGTGCTACGGTACATAAATTTATGTGTGAGAACAGTGTCCATTTCATGCTCCTATAAATGACTTGGCTACAGTGCCACTTCTGCTACTAGAAGGCTTTCATGCAAATAAAACAGGTTTTTGGTCAAGAAGTGTTATATGCAACACTCCTGACTGACTAACCAGAAAGCATTAACCCTTTAAATGCTGAGTTAAATCCCATCTGCTGGTATTATTAGGAGCTCACCATATTTTCCACGTTAGCAGGTTAAGGGTTAATTTTAAATAATCTGGGAAGTGTTCTCACATATAGGCCATAGCATATATTGGCACATGGTGCTTCACATACTTATAACTTAAATTATGGAATGTGCACAAGCAAAAGCTTCATAACTCTGCAGAGATTCATAGCCAATAAGCATGCATGGTTGAGTGATGTGAAGTTATCAGTCTGTTTAAACCACAGTAACATATTACATTGGAGTATATCCACATGCCAACTGTTCTCTTTAATCAGTGTGCCAATAAAGTCGCATGTAGAAGGTGTGTGGCACAATAAAACAACCCATTGGATGTAAGCCTGAAAAACTAACAGTTTTCCATACACACTCCTAAAATGCTTCGTATGATTTGACACTAATAAATACACACCCATATACCTAAGAAAACTATCTTGCATCAACTGATCCTAGCCAGCACCAGGATGAGATAGGATATTTGTTTAACTTTTATATACATGAAGTGGTAATGGTCCCCAACCCTTGACATCACCAGCTCAAAACTAGAATTTGTAGCCCTTACGATTACATGGTCGTGATTGTCGGTGGGTCAGTTACAAAAATTCCTTACAAACAGTGGCCTTTCTTAAACAACTAAGTGATTATTAGCCTCAAAGGAAGAATTTATATCAAAGAGGGTAGTTAATTGACTGTATTATCACACATAATATTAGTTAGTGGTTAGTAATAAAAATGTTTATTGTGGTACAATAAATCACAAAAATAATGCTGTGGTCACAGAATGCTATGCAGCCTACCTACTGGGTGGAATTTGAACCATGTATTACGAGGTCAATGTAGTCTGTCTACATTGTGCTAGAGTGAACAAGCGTGCAATACTGGTCCCTTGGTTGCTTGAAAAGTGGCTGAGTAGAAGAAGGGGGAGGGGGGTTTTGCACCATGGCATGGCGTACCCAAGCTGAGAACAGTGTGGGTCAATATTCCAACGTGGCAACATGTAGCTGTGCAACAGACTTTGCCCTCAAGGTAGTGTCAAGTGTCTCGCGGAAGGGGAGTGGGAACTGAGCCTTCCAAAGTGACGCTACCAGCACCAAGATTGTTTCCAGCACACAAGACAAAGATTTGCAGCAAGAAGTCTCCTTGTGTGGTGCAAGAAGAGGAGAACCAGCATCCTCTGTGTGTTGTAAGGTACGATAAGTGAGGGTAGTGTGTTGTGAAAGAGTGGAACAAGAAGAGCTTGCTGGGAGGCCAGAGAACAAAACTGGGTGGAAGTTTTGGTTACTAAACAGCCCTGAGATTCACTGCAAGATAACGTGGGAATTTACAAGACACTCCCCCCCCAATACCTTCATATAGACTTATCAGGGTACACTAACATTATTTTATCTGTAGTTTTAAAATTGTAGTGTTTGTATTTAGTATTATTACCAATCAGACATTAGCTCCCTGGGATCCCAGTTCAAACAAATTGTAAGTACTAGGGTTAAGAATATATACATTTGTATGTTATGTTAGAATGTTATTTCATTTCACACCTCATATCCACACTCTGGGTGAGCTCCTGAAGGAAGAGGGAACTGAACCAAGGATTTGGCAGTCTCCTGTGGTTCAAATTTCAAAGAAATCTTTTTTGACAAATTATGCAGGAATGTTCAACAGTTTTAAAAAAAAACTGTAACCTGTGCAGCATACATGCATTAAAAACAGCCAGCTGTAAACAGAGAAAACTGAGGTGACCATTCCTAGTCTTACCTCTGTGAGTGAAGGATTGCTGAGGACCCTGCTCCATGACAGCCATCTCCTGCCTGTGATTACTGTTACTACTTTGTTGCTGTGGTGGTATATTGTTATATATTCTCTTGTAGTGGTTGTACACAGCCACAGACAAAACCTTCTTGGCATGTTCTTGTCCTACAACATGCTTGTTCAGGTACTCGAAGATCTGCAAGTAATAACAATTCTAAGTCCAGGTACATAATGAATAAGACGGCACTGGAAAATGCCAAACATCAACAGACAGCACTGTTTGAAAATAAAATGCTTAGACAAATATTCAGACCAGAGAGACGAAGAAACAGGCAAATACAAAAAATTACATAATGAATTTCACAATTTGTATGCTTCACCCAACACACAAGTAACAAAATCAAGCAGGGTGACAAGGATGGGTATGTTGCGCACGTGGCAGAACTAAGGGTATAAAAAAAAAACTTCATTCAAAAATCTGAAAGGAAGGTATCACTTGGAATGAAGAATGCTGATAGGAGAAGAATATCTCAACGAGTCACATGTAGGTTAGGAAGGAGTGAACTGAGTTAAACTGCTTTGATGGTTGGTCCACTGATGGGCCTCTTGTCAACACAGTAATAAGTTCCATGAAAGAAGGGGAACTTCTTGAGAGGCTAAGTGAACTTCTCAAGAACTTCACTCCACAGATTTAGTTAAATTACTATATCAAAACACTCGAAAAGTACAATTAAAATTACCTAATCTTGATACAGTATGTACTGTGCAATTTGTAGGTCTTATTATATTTGTCCAACAAATGCACAATATATTTTTTAACAATTATCTGTTAAGAAATATCTTGTGCATTTGTTGGACAAATAGAATAAAACTACCTAAATTTGCCACAGTGTAATTTGTATTTAAGCAAACAATATGTAAATTACAACTTTTGAAATTAAGTACCACAAAAAGCTGCACGGAGTACCACAACATTCCTCTAAAAGTGGCAGTACCGTATGGTCCAGTACAAAGCAGCTGAGAATAAACAGCAAACGTTCTTGTTATTACCCCAACTTCTACACACTAAAATTCATTTACAGGGCACACTCAAAGTCAGAACCACCACAACAGACTCAAAACACACTTGCAGCAATGGATACTTAATGTTAGGCCATACTGTGTACAGTGCACAACTATTAACAACTAGAAAACCAACAAGAGCACCAGTTTTTCTTAGTGCAGATGTTTCAAAATCATTGGAGGACTGTAACTATGTACCAGAACTTCAACCAATGCAATTAATGTACCAGTGGAAAAACATAATTAAAAAATATTCACTGATTTTATAATATACCTTTTTGGGAGGTGGTGGGGGTTTTCTAAAAAATCCACTTTTCTGGTCATCACGACCTTCCTTTAAACTTCTTTTGGTATCCACCTCTGATAGAACAACGAAGAAATGATGGCACTTTTCACACTTCACGAATCGCGTAGAAGCTACAAACATACAAAACCAATTTGCTGAGTTTAATTTGAGTTAAAGAAGTCGAGACAGTAACACAGAAAATTAATCAGTGATAGACACCTAACATAAGAGACTGCAGCAATGCAATAAAAGTATCTTAACACTCTCCTGTAAATCACTAATATATTCTGTATGATCTAAGGTTCTCAAAGTGATGAATGGTGCTGTAATTTTCAGGGTGGAAGATGGAGAAACCAGGTTTCTCCAAGACATTGGTACCTATTTAGCAAACTACCCTGACTGAAGTTTTTCCGTGCTTTTTCCTCAGTTGTAAGACAAATGCCAGGCTATAACTCGCAAAGATGGGGCACGGCCCACATTCTTCCCATTAGGAGATAATTTTTATGCAATTAGTTCATTGTTAATCTTCGTTTGACTACTCTGGGTTTGAATCCCAGAAAGCCTTCCAACCAAAGTTGTTAACTGTGTTGTTCTATGTACTGTGTGTGTGTGTGTGTGTGTGTGTGTGTGTGTGTAAATGTGTACTGTACTACTGCCACTAGGTGTCAACTCAATTGCAGTTAACAAATATATCAATAATTATCAACTACACTGTCGATCCCAGAGGCAGTAATTTCCAATTTTACATTTGTTTTCATCATACAGCCCAATTCTTATTTTAAAAGAACTCAGATGCTCAGTCAGTGAAGTAGCCATAAGAAAGAGAGTGGAGATCAAATCGTGAGAAAAGCATAGACTTAACTTTTCATCACAACGTCCAGACTGGCAGTGTCCAAAATCAGCTTCCTATCTGATAGATACCCAGAATAAACCCACCCTAGCATTAAACTTACAATTTATGACTAGATTTAGAATGCTCTACTTCTATATCCCTTGACCATCTTCAAAGTGTAGAGAATAGACACAGGAGCACTTTACCTTTATGTAAACAAGATAGAAATATAGGTATAATGTAACACTGAGTTGCATTCGTGCATCTACTGTTGCAGTGGAAAAGGAATAAGTATTACATATTCTGAGTGTGGTATCCAGCATGCAATGCACATGCGCCATATTGTCATCTGCCTCCTGTACAGCTCTAAATATTTTTGTACATTATTTCATAAATGGCACAATTTTCAAAAAGGTTACTAAACACAAAATGTGTGTTTTGATCTTCCCTACAACCTTAGTCTGAAAAATTTCTTATTCTAAGAAGAATCCAGCAAGATATTATCATAAACAAACTTATGTCTTCACGTAAGGTACCCATTATTCTGGTCAGATTTTAACGAAACTTGAATTTTCTAAATAGATTTTCGAAAAATACTAAAATATCAAATTTCATGAAAATCTGTCAAGTGGAAACCAAGTTGTTCCACGCAAACGGGATGGATGGATAGAATGACAGACAGACATGACAAAGCTAACAGTTGCTTTCCACAATTTTACAGATGTACCCAAAATCTAGTTCCGTAAATAAGCATGTGGAACTTATATATGTGTGTCTGATTAAAACCATGCTTAATGATGCATGAAGGAGTGAAAGTACAGCTCAAGAAATCATAACCTCAGAATCGAACAGAGATGCATAGTCTGATTCATGATCTGGCAGCTTTATTCAAGGGAAAGGAACCCACGGTTTCGAACCACTGGGTAAGATGACAAGTGAGATCCACGGCTGGTCTGGATGTAATGGCAAAGAGATAAATTGTTGCTCCCATTGGAAACTGAACCTTTATCATCCAGCCCATGGCTAGTCACTTCAGTAACCAAAGCAAAACAGTTCATACAAATTAATTCTGTGCTAAAATCTGACCTATCACATGATGGGATTGATTCTAATCCACCCATTTTTCTCCATGTGTTTCTTGATGTCTATGATATCTCAGTCGAAGGGCATGATAAATTTTTTTTTGAATCTAGGAGCGAGCTCAAAATCTTCATAGCCAGCTCTTTTCCCTGCTTGGTACTGTTGTTGTAATGACTCCAGAACTTATTCCTTCTGCCAGTGCTGCTACCGATATTGTGTGTGGGTGTGTATGTGTCTAATAAATTACCACATTTTCACACCAACTGAGGACATTTTTCCATAATGATACAACTTCTGAGAACTTTTTCTAACAAAAAATATCCTGAATAGCATATATAAAGTCAGTACCTCTGCAAAGCATATGAACATGCTCTGGAATACAAGCACTGCAACGGAAAAAATCACCACAGACACTTAGACAAGTGTCCCACAGATGTACATGCTGACACAACCAATCTTACGAGTTCGTAAGGATGCTGCTTAAACCAGTGAACCCAAAGCCTCTCACATGTCATTGTCCAATGTGAACACAGAACTTTGAGGGGTTTCTTTAACAGTGAAGGATGTTAAAAATCACATAACAGTATGTCTGGGCTGGAAGCAGGATGTCTAAGCATCTCCCATCCCATTGCATTCAGCTGGTATTAATCTCTGTGGGTAAACTCACTGAAGGTATTATCCTTATGACAACAATGCCTATTCTCATGTGGCTAAGAGTTCATACCAACGGCATGGATAGTGCTCAAACAGCGTCACTCAGCATGGGCTTACTGCCATGCAGTTTTCACAAGTTCAGACTACTAAAGCAAGCTCTAAAATTCACAATGGATGACAATGTACACAAATGTGCACGACAGTGTTTTAGGCAGATTCTGGCTTGTGCCTCAATGGGACTACTGTCTGAATATGTCTGTGATAATTTTTTCTAACTACTGCAATACCATCACCTGTAAGCACTCCCGTACATGTTTCTGTTGTACATGCTTCATACAATCAAAAAGCAAAACTACAAATCCTTAGCAACATGTTGAAATAATGGTGTCACATTAAATTTTCTTATCCATCATTAAAGCACAAACAAAACTAACCTGAAATATATGTCATACGTCACTAATGGTACCTGCCTTAGCCACTATCACAATCACTGTGAAGCCCATCATCCTGCATGCCAAAACCTTCAAACCATGAAAAATCAAACCATAAAAGTATGGTACTGATTTAAATCTAAACTAAATATTTATCAAAAAATGGACAAGTTGACATATTTATAAACACATCTCATTCAAACACCCACCTAAATGCATCTTCCTCTTTTGCAACAACTTCCAAATCCAGGCAATTCAAGCACCATACACCAGCATCACAAATATAAACAGTATCACTCAGCACTTCACATACATTAATACACTAGCAACTTGCCAGATAAAACACAAAAAAAAAAAGCACATACACTAGCTAACATGTCGATAAAGTACGAGACCAGCATCCAGTTCAGTGAAGCACAATTGGTACTGTATTGTAAGTACAAGTCATATCATTATGGAAGTATTACACAAAATAATATTCTGACATAAAACAATGCTTGTTTCCACTATTGCTTGATCACCCTTTTGTGGCCATGAATGTTCCTTGTATTTCTGAGCTTAAAACAAAACCATTGATGTGCATCCTTTGAAAAAGCACATACCATATGATTTTGATAAGACTATTTGTGATGGCAATAAGCAAGATGTCCAGTAACAAAATTCTTGTTTAACTGCAATTTTAACACAAGAAACAACATTAATTTACAGTATATGCTTCCAAAATTCTAGCTGCAACAGCAAATTATCTAGGTACAACAAGAGCAATCTGGTGTTTGGCATTTGTCAAGCCCTGTTCAACTGTGAACGCTTTCCAAAAGGCTTAACACTTGTTACCATTATTTCAATAATGCTTAATTACTAACATACAATTATCAAAAATAATACAGAAACCCTCAAATAAAAATTGCTGTTAAAATGCCATCTATGAAATAAAGTAATACACAAAACTTTCACATTTTACAACAAGAAAATAGGGACTAGCATTATATATCAGAACCTTATATAATAATCATAATAATCATCAATGACAACACTGCAGGTGAGTAAAATGGGTGACAGGAAGACATGATTCCATATCTTCTGATTATTTCATACTGATATAAAAACTCAAAGAGCCAGCCAACAGACCTATTCGCTGCTGAGATGATTACACTGGTTTCTTGGTGACAGTTCTATGCAATGTAAACATAACACTGTTACACACATTAGGTATTAGGTGCTTAAAATTGTACTTACTTTACCAATTCAGAAGTTTTTATAATATTAATAGTTGATATGGTCATTTGCCAAAGCACAGGGAATTTTTCCTCCATTTCATTGAAAACAACTGTGGGAATCACAAATGTATTTTTCATAAGAATTCATTGTGTGAAATTTACAGAGTAGGAAATAAAACAAAATTGTGAACTTGAATATGACATCACAATGTGCTATAGGGGCCAACAAAACAAGTTCTATCATTATCAAGGTTACATCTATTATAATTATAAACTATAAACTTCCTGTGTCATAATTTCCCTCTCATCTTCATTCTTGTTTAAAAATGAAAAAAAATCGTTACAACTATCTTTGCTTCATAATAGGGGACATTCATATGATGTACTCACACACAAATGTTTCTACATGTGTACATGGGTCTCCACATTTGGGGCAAGTGAGATGATTTCCACCATCTTTGCCTGTTCCTTTGGCAGAAGTTCCTTTCTTCCCACTTCCTTCAACTTTGACACCACCACCTGAATCATCCGCAGGAGGATTTGTTGCTGCCTTAAGCAAAGATGATGATGTCACCAAGCCACGATGAACAACTGGGGCTAAGCCAATACGGAACAAATAGCACAGCATCCCTGAAACATTTACACAATTTAAAATGTATTTTAGTTACAATACATGCAAAATACACAACAGGCTTGATCAGAACACTACAGTACTAGTTTACAGAAATGTAGTTGGGGAAAAGAGCCAAAGAGGCAATTTATTTCCTCCAAAGCAGCTCCCACCCCTAATACACACAGTGATTCCTGTGTTCTTTCTATGCCATGAAGAACACCTGCACTTTGTTTTGGGTGTGTTTAAGTCTGGGAATTATAAAATCACAAATCAAGAAACTTACCATGGTGAATGCTGGAGCTTCGCACACTGATAAACTTCCCAGCAGAAACAAAACCATACCTCACACTGCCCATGGTTAATTACTATGTATCAAGTAATTTGACTGGTCTTCCTGAAAAGCAAAATTACTTTTATTACACAAGAAATAATTTACTTCAGAATATATCATTTGGAACATCCAGATTTATATAGCATAAAGTTTCATTTGCTTAACCCTGATCAATTCAATGTGATCTCACAACAATGTATCATTATTCTTTGCTCTTAATATCACAATGACCCTGGTTTTTATTCATTGCACATATACAAATTTCAAGCCTCAGCATATGACAGGTACCACACTATGCAGTCACAAATTATAGCTACCATATCACAATGTACTTCCAATCCAAACTACAGATCATGTGCCAGTTGGGTCTAACTTGAAGTTCATAAAAAAACAGTATGTAAAATAAAATCAATGATAAGGTTTTAAATTCTAATACCCATTTTATAATAAACAAGAGCATCAACAGAGACGTTTCATTTGAAAATTACCACTATTATAGCAAGTTTGTATAGCAGTAAGGTGTGCAGTGAGACACAACACAATAAAACAACCACATCTGAAATATTCACAGCATTGTTGATTAAGACTATAGTCTTCTGGGATACACCATTTTAATCGGTAATTTGTTGACATTTTTGAGGAGCATCTTGCCTGCATCTTTTAGAATAGTTGAAGATGAATAAATTATTGGGAAAAATGGTTACATTATGCAGAGAAGAGATGGTTAGGTGTTAGTTATATGAAGCCAAATGGGCGAAGGCATTTTTGGATGGATGAAATCATGTGTAGAACTAATTACAAACTAGGTTGAAGAAATCCAATGAGATGCAACAGTGTGCAGATATTTATTTACTGCTAAATTACTCTACATGTTTCGGGCATACATCGCGCCCATCATTGGGAGTACATAAAACTTTAGTTGCAGCCTCTGGTACATATCATACTATCTGGGGAGCACGCTTCCCCAAATGTGACCAAATAAGGACTTATGTGGTCACGTTTGAGGAAGCTTGCTCCCCACATAGTATGATATGTACCAGAGGCTGCAACTAAAGTTTTATGTACTCCCAATGATAGGCGCGATGGACGCCCAAAACATGTAGAGTAATTTAGCAGTAAATAAATATCTGCATACCGTTGCATCTCGTTGGATTTCTTCAACCCAGAATTACGATGCACGTAACCACGAATATAAAAAAAATTAATTACAAACTGACAAACTGTCATTAACTAGCTCTCCTTTCCCTTTTGTGTCTTCATTTGCTCCATCTCACAGCTATATTCTGCTTCCCTTGCCTTTTGAAGCCTACACTCATGACTCCAACTATCCTACAACACCTCCTTGCCCATTGGCTCACCACAACTATAATCTATCCCATTCTGTCCCTATATAACACAGCCAATTCTACAAACAACTTCTTCTTCTATTACGTTGAAAATGAAGGCAGCAAGCTCCTCCAAAATGTCAGTAAACAATTACCAATCAAATCTCAGAAGATTTTAATGATCACAATAAAATAAATTATGAAAAGTATGCAGTGTACAATTCTGGTGAATTCACTCTCTTCTGTTCAACCATCTCAAAAACCGTTAACACTTGCCAGAATAAAGTACTGGACTTAAGCTAGTGCATTACATGCAAGATGTACTACAGAAGTAAGCATAAACACATGTATGTGTTTATATGATGTGTACATTACTGTCAGACAAAACTGACAAATTCAGGTTAAACTACTGAACAACTAATTTCATGAAAATCTATTTAGCAATCTCTGCCTCATTATCTTTTTTTTTTTTTTTGTTTCTTCCTCAATGGCCCATATTATTCCCACACAACAGAATACAACAGAATGGTACATTTCACAAATCCTTCATGGAAATGTGAGGATACAGAAGTGGCTATTGTCTAAAACTTGTTTCAAGTAAAAAGAATACACAAATACCTATTTACAGTCAAAGCAAAGAATTATTACATCAAGGAACCATCTCGCCATTCCCACATACATGATTTACAGTAACTCAGAATCCAAAACGTAGGTAAATTCTTATACAGAATAGGATGATTCAGATATCTTTTCAATGGACATAACATACTACACAGCACGTACTGCCTATACCGTATTCTCCAACATAATGTAACAAACATCACGTGTGTACAGAGGTAGGTTAAGTGGCATACAAATCAGCATGCAAGCGCTGATGCTATCACCATTTCCCCAAACACTAACATACAACATTTGGCAGAACTTGATGTTTACAGCCATACCAAACCTACATGCATGTAAACACTGCCAACTGCCAAACGTTGCTCATACAGTACGGACATATATTAGAATCTACTGCAATACTGCCAAAAAGTCATGAACAGCTGGTCCGTCAAATCAAGCCTGATAATTTTGGTGCAACGGCCTTGAATGATCATCTTCTTTAGAATGACAAATTATTACACATACAAAATGGACAGTCACTTACCAGAAATTAATTTAAAAAAATCACTGCCGATATGACTATTAATACATAAATACAGACGGTAAAGACCTTACGTAGGGTTGTAAGTCTGGACATAAATACATTACGTCACAAAAAATACAACGAAGCTAATTCTGTACGTACACAAACTTTGCTGATTTATTTCATGTATCATTTATTCAACAATTTATCACTAAATGTCCGCAATTTCACACTGACTTCGTACGAGCTTCTACGCAAAACCAAAAGACAGATCAGACCACTTCTCATTTCACCTCACGACTTCAACTTCTGCTAGAGGTCACCATGCAGCGACACATCGTACGACATCTCTCACAGAACCAAGTGCTGCCAACACTCAAAATCCAAGACCTACTTTTTAACCCTGTTGTCATTACGTCACTTGTTATTTATGGTTTCAATACCAGCACGGTCAAGGTCTTGAACTTGCAGTGCTGTTTGCCACTCAGGTTGCCATCACCTCGGTGTTCAATTAGAATTTTCGAAATGTTGGAAACATTAGGGTCGTGACGAAAGAAGTTCACTGCAATGGGGTCCGGTATTCAATTTGTTTAAAAACCTGGACACTTAATAACATTTAGGTGGGGCGGGCCGGGCGATTAAAAACATTTTTAACCCGTCACTCAATGAATAAGCAGAGCAACTGACCAATATTACTACAAAGAGATAACTCAGATAAAAGACATGACAAACATAAAAAATGAAACAGCAGCAGCAGCAGCAAAACAACAACAACAGGAATGCTACTCAAGGTCTGATAATCTGTTCACCTGCTTCTTTATTTATTTATTTCACATCTGCATTCCTCATCTTTCGCAGTCTCACTCCGACCTCCACGAACAATATTCCACACATTTTCCTTTCCTTCTCCTATTCCTCCTGTTCGCGGCTGCTTAATGGATGTTATACAACGACGTTTCCTTCCACCGTGGGGAAGTCAAAATATTCGTACGCATTGACAAAAGTGTCATATTTTTACTACTTGGAAAAAACCCGGAATGATGGGCATCCCGAGCCGAACTCTGGGGGGCACCAGGACAGAGATTTTTAAAACACATTAAATCGGGACTTGTGTAATTCCTAATTGCTGTTAACATTAGGTTTTAGCAATCATATTTAAAGAAGGTGCTGGAAATGGTTTCCTTCCGCTCACAGACAAGCATCATACTCAAGGAACATGTTCGTTTCACGTCGAATTTATACTGGTGAGATTTAATGCTTCCTTTACTTCTTTCATCCACTTTTCCCTCTCTTTTTGTACATTGCCTTCATTGTAAGGATTAATACTATAGTGTTTATCCTTTTGCATGCCCCCCCCCCCCCCCGGGCCCTGGGGGGTACATTCCCTTTCTTTTTTTTTTTCCCCCCCCCCCCCCCCCCGCGAGCGCTGGGGGATACATTCCATTGCTTAGTATTCTGCTCCCACAAACGTTCTCACCTAAGCAGAGAACTATTTGCACTGTCACGCTACAAAGAGCACAGGCTTTGTCGTCATCTGATAAGTGTTTAAAAGTGATATCAGAATGCAATATGCGTCTAATTTATGGTCTCATATAGAACGCACTGCTAATCGTAGATACATTCTCAGCACGCTACACACCAACTTTAACGTCAAATAAAGGCAATTTGTCAGTCAAAATTTGATTGTCAACAGACCAATTGCTGTTATCCTTAAGACTTTACTCATCGAGTAAGCTGGAACAAAGCTTCATCGCCATGGATCAGGGTGTCCGTCGCTAAGCAGAAAGAATGTGCAGCTATTTCTAAATCCATGCATGCATGGTGAAGTACATGAAACGGAGTTGCTGTATATGGATGCAAATGCAGCGGTTTTGTTGCATTTCATGCTGACTATGGAGACAAGACCGTTTTCCGTGCAAGCCGAACCAACGATTTTTTGGAGACGTCTCTAATCTAGCATAAATTTTGTCTAGTTTTTAGTCGCGTACGAAAAACTGCGAAGAACAACTATTTAGCTTTGTCATTACTGTCCGTCCGCCCGTCCGCATGCAACTACTCAGCTCCCACTGAATGGATATTCGTTAAATTTGATATTTGAGTGTTTTTCGAAAATCTGTCGAGAAAATACTTCATTAAAATCTAACAGGAACAAAGGGTACTTATCATGCGGACCAATATAAAATTTTGATATTATCTTTTCAATTCTTCTGGAATGAGAAATGTTTCAGACAAAAGTTGTAGAGAAAATTAAAACATACTTTATGTTGAATAAATTTTTTTCTCCGAAATTCGTGCCGTTTATGAGATAATGTGGAAAATTATTTACAGCCGGACAGGCCACAGATAAAAATATGGCGCATGCACATTTCATACTGGATACTTAAAACTACAAATACATGCTCAGAATATGTAAGAATTTTTGCTTTTCTACTGCAACAATGGTTGCACGAATGCGCCTGAATGTTAGGTTACGTCCTACGTGACAGCGACCAGCTAGTAGCACAATGGCGTCACTGTGAGCGCGCAATCTGTTGCTGCTGGATAAATAGTGCCTTAAAATTTGATTTAGGTGGTGTGGAGAGGCGAAACAAACATAACATATTTAAAATCCGGTGTTATTTAAGGGAATTTCATCACCTCACTAATGAGCCAAGGAAAGATCCCATCAAATGCTTTGAGTAATGCAAATTGTTGCCTTCAGCATTTCATGC
>Ga0131853_10006263_pt1 | contig 21511 bp, 11 predicted proteins | sample TergutLab28metaG_FD_92764 | JGI IMG/M metagenome (GOLD analysis project Ga0131853, IMG submission 92764) | Labiotermes labralis P1 segment gut microbial communities from Petit-Saut dam, French Guiana - Lab288 P1 (version 2) (version 2) | ecosystem: Host-associated > Arthropoda: Insects >... | reverse complement strand
ACCCTTTGCCTGGCTATGAGGAAAGGATATTATACTAGAAAAAATTAATAGTCATCCCTTAAACCAAAGGGGCACGGGCCCCCCCCCCCCCCCCCCCCCCCCCCCACACACACACACACTATACCAACAGATGTAGTGAGACATATTGTTGTACCTTCCTTCAAAGTAACAACTTCAAACATTCAAAATATTTTTAACCTTTTCACTGTCATGGTATTGTAAGTCTTTGAACTTCATTTTTGCCATGCCTTTACAATAATTTTTAATTTGTATTGCACTTTACACACTTTTTTTAATACCAAAACAAAATAAGCACAATTTACATGACTCACAGTTTATACTGAAAATATTTCTTTAACCTAATAATGCTTGACATTGCACCATTCACTTTGTAAAAATATCACCCTTAGTCAAATGTCGACCTAACTTTATTTAACCAAATTTTATCTTTTTGTCAGAAAGAAAGTGAAACCTAAACTCTTCACTTCTGGCAGGAATGGTCCCAGTCACAAGGATCAACAAAGCTGTGGGTTTAACAAAAGGGAAAACTTCAAAGTTAACAACTATGACTTTGGGCATGCAGCATCAAACATCAAAACAAATGTGTTGGTTTAGCTGAAAAATGACATAAAAAAGCAGACAGAAGTAAATACCTCAGTTTCTTTCCTGGGCTTGTTCATACACTCAGATATGTTTAACAAGAAACCTTCTCAGGCTGCTAGCCTGAGAAAATTTTATTGCACTTTGTTGCCATGAAAGCTTCAAGACATAACTCCAATAAAGGTCTCATTACTTAGACTTTGAGCTACACCTGGTACAGCAACATATGGGGCAATGTTTACACACACACTGTAACCTACAATACACTGGGCCCCATTCATTCTGGCTTGCACAGTAAGATCACCTGGCTCAGCAAACGTTCAACATACAAAATGTAACTCTTACATCATATGCAGCCTCTGCTTCATTGTTGACTGTAAGCTGTGCAAGTTCACCCAAACCAAGAGATGAAACTTCCTCATCTCCTAGGCTTCCTGGTCCCAACTGTCGACGATGACCTGCGCCAGGCTGGAAGCCAATACCTGTACCTGCTACAAAATAATAATAATAATATGATTAGCAAAAAATGTTCAGTTTGGATTAAAGGCGTCAGAAGACAATGTCATACATACACTTAAATACGAACAAAGAAGCAAAACAAAGCATAATACTGCAGTACATGGATAACACACTCCTCTATAATCCAGTTAGTAAGAAATGAGAGACAGCTGCCCCAGACTGACTTAGAGGTACAACATAGCATCGGTACAATGAGTATAAAGTCCGTTAAAAAACGGGCCATTCTAATGGGTATTCTTGTAACAGAAAATGGCTGATATACGTAATACTCAGTTATGTCTCCTAACTTCTAGTTACGTACACACAAGTCAGCATACAGGGTTTCAACTGAAAATACTAGGTTTCATTCTAGTCAGCACAACAACTATCTTTATTTTATCATATATGTTTATATCTTACTACAACATGTTTTAATCTAAGTGGTCACCACTGACACAGATTCAAGAATGAAGGGAGGTAGCACATGTAACGTAGAATTTTTTTGTGTCATAATGACATTAACAAGTGCTTTTCAGTTATTTTGCAAACTGCACCTGAGAGCTGTTAATAATTTTGATGGTGGAACATGTGTGAAAGGGACTTGTTAGTAAACCAAGGACAGGGGCAATTCATTAACTAATTCTAATAAATGTCCAGTTCTGAGTTCCAAGACAATGGTTTAAAACATTTTTCTTTTACATGGAAAACTATGAAGGATACTTCACTTTATGTTCCACTCTACAGCTACACATGGACAGCCTAGAACATAAATGCCTCAGTTACTGTCTGTTCACTGTCTACTGCTTGTCAAATGAGACCCTTTGATACAAACAGACTGATGGAAAATGCTCATTTAATGTTTCTTTACAAAAGGTTCACCCTAATTTCCCTTTGAAGTTTTGCAAATCCAGCCTTTATTTTTTGTAAAACTCCCTAAGTTTTACATTTTCTTCACCACAGTTTTACCAGCATGTGTCTTGCACAAAAATTTTAAATGGTGGTTTTACATAGATTGCTCCCAACAATATTCTCTGAGAGGCCTTCCACTGCTAGGTTTCCATTACAAAACTACTTCTATTCACTCTGACACATGCTAATACAATGTAAGTACCTACCCCAATCAGCTGGATCTCCTTGTGAATGTATATCAGAACCAGCATCTTCGGTCTCTGTCAGCAGGTTCAATTCATTAAGCACTTCTTCTGCTTCAGCATCCACATCATCTGCTAAGCCTTCATTCAACAGCAGGGCCTGTATGGAAACATCTTTTGTAACTCCACAAAATTACATCACAATTTCCAACACAGTCTGCTGTAGAGACAGTGAATCACATTTGTGTGATCCAGCTAGAAACACATCACCAAATGACACAGCTGGATAAGCAGCAATCCTGTGTCCATTCTGAGATTTAAGCTGTGTTATCTCCCAACAACAATTTTAGAGTACTAATGTTTCATACCCTTCTGTGGCTCACTGTTATGCTTAACAGTCCACATGTTCAACATCATTCATAACTCTGAATGTAAAACACAAAATTTTCCCTAATTCATCAAGTGAAGGACAGGCGGTTGTCACACAAGCAGGGTCATCTCATACTCATGTAAATATGTTAAATGCATAGTTAAAGCTCTTACCTTTCCCTTCCGCTTGGCTGTCTTAACATCATCTGGATCATCATCATCAGGTGGCTCAAGATCATCACTCATGTCATCATCATCATCCATATCCACATCAGTTTGAGACAGAAATTCAAAGTTTGCTATAACTGCTGCTTCGGTGTCTAAAATCATTGCTTCTGCTAAAGATGATGGTTGGGCCTACAAAGGAAAAAGAATGCATCACCCTTCATCTACTGACACTTCCACCAGTGTGGTCTTCTTGTAACAAATGTCCCTAGCAGTACCTATACACCAAACACACTCCCTTCAATCTGTGTCCACTTTCACCTCATTCTATTTTGCACATCCTCCTTTGCCTGTTCTCTTTATCTTATCCTTGGGCTCTGCAGTGTTCACTAATTTGTCGACATTTTTGCACTCTTAAAGGAATCATACTGTTGTCTATGCATAACACACTTCCATAACACCATCAACTCATCTTGTAGTCAGATTGAACATTTAGGGGAAATCTGCTGCCTTCATCTTCTGGGTGGAAGAGATATGAATGAAAAAAAAAATGGTCTGCAATACATGGAGAACAGGGATGAAGCCTATCGCTATGAGTAAATTAAGGAAAATGCAGTTGTTCTGTCAGAGAAAGGGGGATTACAAGAAAAGGAATATGAGGGAAAAGTGGTAAAAACAGGCTAAAAATAAACTGAACAATTTGGAGAATCTAAACACATCGCAATCTGGTGTGTCTGCTTTTACTGCTCCTACATTTCCCATTCATGAATGCCAACTTCAGATGTTCTTCAACAGTCAAACACAATACCATAACCTTTGCATGTTCAGATTTATTCCATCCCACAACATGTTTCGGTCAATTATTCTGACCATCATCAGGAACAAGCAAAGTGCAAGTATACAAGGAAAACTGCTAAAGAGGCAGCCTCCCTTCAACAATAAATTATATATTAAAATACTTTAATACTACCAACAAAAGAGGAGTAATAAGATAATATGTATAACGTATAATACCCCCTCTTCTTCATAAAACCCTTGCTAGAATCCAGGTACTGTAAAGTCAAAATTAAAAATTAAGAGACGATCTGTGTATCTATGGTAGGAACATGAACTTGCATCTGGTATACATGAAATAACTTGTTTTCCACACAACACTGCAAAATAATCAGAATATAGGTAAACTGAGGCTATAACAGACCCAATAACAAAGTACCCAAAACACACAACCACTTTAAAGTACATGCAGTGTTGGAATTTCTATTTGAATGTGCAAAGGTTATGTTTTTGTGTGGATTTTACAGTTGATTAGTTTGCACAACGGGATGATGTTCCCTAAATTCAGATGCTCTGTTGTAAAAAGTATGAAACTGATGATTTAAAGCAGACCACTGTTAATCCATGTATTTTAAATGTTGCTTTCCATTTTATAAACAACAACCATGTTAGGGCTGAAATCATGTAAGCTAAGAGTGAATTATGACCATATAATACAAATTAAACTGCATCCAAAACATGGCTCCATGGTTACATGAGTTGCGGTATCATTATTTCTTGCATCGGCGTACTAACCGACAGCTCTGAATCATACTGCAGGGTCCATAAAAGAACAATTCACGACAAGACAAGCCAGGTACATATAACTAACACTGAAGCACTTTCATGCAGCCATTGTTGCAGTGGAAAAGCAGTGTTACATAATCTCAGTGCGTGTTGGTAGTCTTAGGTATCCAGCATGCAAAGTGCATGTGCCATACTGTCATCTGATGCCTACCTGGCTCCACAATATTTTTCCACATTATCTCATAAAGGTGCAATTTTCAAAAATAAGTTATTGAAAACAAAATTTTTTCAATTTTCTCTACAACTTTTTTCTGAAGCATTTTTCTTTCTACAAAGAAATGAGTGAGATACGATCAAAAGTGTTTACCATCTTCATGTAAAGAACCTACCATTCTTGTATGACTTCAATGAAACTTGAATTTTCTCAACAGATTTTCAAAAAATACTACACTTTCAAATTTCATCAAATCCGCCCAGTGGGAGCCGAGTTGTTCCAAGTGGACAGACATAATAAAGATAATAGTCACTTTTAGCAATTTTGCAAATGCATCTAAAGAGAAAGCATCCAAATGCTTTTGAATGGGACTGATTTATTGTTGCTTGTCATTTACCTATCAACAAGAAACAGATGTGACTATACAGATCACATATTATTCAATAATGCTCTGTATCATAAATCGAATGTCTAAATAAGCAGTTTCCACTGTAGTTCCTTTCATACCTTTTTGGCCGGTGTCCTGCGACCTTGGTTCTCACTGGCACGCTTATTGGATGACTCATTTCCATTGAGTGCTGTTACAACTGGGGCATTATTTAGGTTTTCTTCACTTTCTGCATTATTGTTAAGACCAAGTAATGAGCGAACACGATTTGAACGTACATCTATTATTGTATCGGTATAACCAATTTCTTGAAGATACCTGAAAAAAATGCCATACATTTAAAAGATATGAAAACCAAAATCATACCTCTTTACATGTCATTCCAATAGCACATTCAGTGCACTTTACATCACAACATGCTTCACCATGATATACAAATATTCAGACCCTTTCCAGATGACTACAAAGTATATCTGTAGGTGTCTGGTTACACTCTTACATCATTTCTGTAATTATATGGTGAAATATGGGGCATTCCCCAGTACCAGGAAGATGAAGGCATCTGCCTTATTCACATAAACTAGTTCCTTCATCCATGTTACCCAGATGCATATAACAGTTATACAATGAAGGTAAGTGTAACCATGTATACTTCAGTGTACGTAACAAGTAGAAAACTGTACTCAGTGAAAATAATCTCTAAATACATTCTTTGCTGTTATTTACTGCATATAAAGCTTCATTACTACAGAAAAGAAATCCACTGTGTTAAAGTAAACTCGTATCACACTGCACATTTACAAATAATTATTTTTACTAATACTGTGTGAAATACTGAATTGAACAGGCAAGACAGGTAGGATGCATGTGAAAGATGTAAAATGCATACACAATTAAGTCAAAAACCTACACAGCCCCATGCAAGAACTAATAATAATATTCATGCAGATCTTACAGAAATGTGGTATTAGAGTGCAAAATAGGGCATCTCATTTTGCTTTGCTGTGTAGTGTAATTCAATTCATCTTTAGCACATGACCTCCAAATGTGAGGTTTCTGCTACGTCCAGAGCACTAATACATTTAAATGCCTATTGAGGCACAGCGTTTTCCCTTTTGGACAAAAAGGAAGTAAACTCAATGTGACACTTTCTCATATGTCCATCAAAGGTGAAACATAACAGCTGTCAAAAGATCTATGAAATCTGTTTCCACAGATGGCTGAAATAGTGTGTGATAAACAATGCAGATCTTATCAAATTTATATTCTGTGGCCAGTGGTGAGACAAGGTTTGAGAAACTCCCAGGTAAGTGAAAAAGTAGCACTAATGAAGAGGTATTACTGCTACAGTCTCTGCAATGATGACTTTAACTGAAAGTCCTACCCAGCACAAAAGCTGGCAAAATTTGAGAACACAAAAGATTTAAAAAATCTGACTACCAGAGAAACTACATCCAAAAACATACCTAGACCAGAAAGTGTCGTATTCAGCAGCTTAAGACAAACTTTCATGTGACATCAGACAAGAGTGTAAAAGGGACTGCATTCAATTTTTATCCCACAGTGTTCGTCAATCAATGTCTGTATTTACCATCACAGCAAACACAACTCTTCACACACTAAGCATTCATTTGTCATCTATATGTCTCAACTGTTTCGGCCATGATCAGGTAGAATCACAACAACATACTCCGGAAAGTATACCGTCACAATTAATGGATTAAAATACATAATTTTGGACTATTATTCGCTATAAGGGAATAATAAAATATATACAATGTTGGTTCAAATTGGTTAAAAATTAAAATCATGATTATTTTTAGATAAAAGCGATTTCATTATCTTCCTTGTTTCTGTTCATGAGGCGTATAGTGGACGGGGTTCATGCAACTGGTGATGTTATTCATGATCTTTGCTACTAATACACTGAGTATATCTTATTAATATACGGCACACATTTTCAACCTTTAGGGTAGTGTCAGACGAATGTATACAGCACTCCTTGCTTTGGAACACCCTGTGCTGACAGTGGAGGCTACTGAACTCTGTGGCTTGTTTTGCTGTATATAGGTATCTATATGTTCATTTGTTCCAAAGCACCCATACATAAAGATCACACTTATTTTATACATAACATAACATAGACTGTGTGTGTGCCAAAGTAGTTGTTATAGGTTACATGTTCTGCCCACTGTATCAACACTTCTACCTAAAAGATAGAGTATGAAATAAGTTCCACGATGTCCCAAATACCTCCAATACCCTTGATGTAAGTCACTCTCTGGTTGCCATGGCAACCATAGTTACTGAACTGTTGTTCTCTGTGAAAGACATGCCATTACATGGTTCCCACTGCAAGACAAGTGTCAAAGTATGTCGTCCTTGCATGCTGTTTCACCCAGGGAATGAAAAACAATTCAGAATCCAGAAAAAACTGCCCTCTTAGGAATGAGTATGGCTGAAAATATATGAGTACAGTATTAAAAATTCAAACAAAATGGGGCAGTGACTGAGATGAACAGTGGCAATGACTGTAACATGATGGAGTTAACACTGCTCAGCAACAGGTTTTCAATAGCCACTCCAATAACTTCCTCTTGCGGTTCTCCACTTCATATGACAATTCTGTGATAAAATCTTTCAGGCAGCTGCTTCATTTCAGTGATGCTATATTGTACTTTTAAAATGTCAAAACATATGCAAGTGTCAGGCTTCACAGATACAAGCTTCACAGCTATTATAATTTTTAATTAATGTCAAGTGAAAAGAAGAAGATTATGGGGCTGCATATGATGCCACATCACAAGAACAGACTGCTTGTGTTCACATTGATGATGTACATCATGACATTCCGGCAGATCTCACAAACATTTACCTTGTAACTCCATCTTTCTTGGTACAACAAACCATCAACTACCCATCTCCATATCTGAATCATATTATGGCCACCAAAATGCTTCATCATACAAAAAAGACTCTTCTTGTAAAGCCCACACCAAGAATATCACAAACAAATGGAAAGCATAAAAAGAAGTGTTCTCCTGTTGGTCTCAAGACTTCATCTCGAGCATAAAAGCTTTACCTGTGCATGGAATTGCAATTCTGATTTATTTTAACATGAAATTACCCTCTTTATTAGCATTCTTATCAAAATTCAGTAGAAGTGGAAACAATGGAACTACAAAATACTGCAGATTGGTGAAACACTGATGGTTCCATGCAAAACGTAGTGCAATAAAACACAAAACAATAATTAACTTTACTTTCTTGCATGTTGGTATGTTCACGTATAGGTAGTCAGAACAATTCTGGATATATTAAAATTTTAATTAAAATCTGAAGGAAGTTATATATACATATATATAGACACACACACACACATCCGGTGATACTATGTTGATTCATTCAATCATTCATATGCCCAAACATTTACCAAAAGGACACCAGCAGTTACTTTGAAGACATCTTCTTATTTCAAGCTTTTTCCATCATCTCCTACAGTATGTTTCTGAATCCAGTTTTGCTACCATCCCCAGGTGGAAACCTATCTGAAGGTCCCCTCAGAAAGAGCTACTCACAGTCACTAAGCACTGTTGTCAGTGCAACTGACCAAGATATGTCTCCAAGATCAGGTCTTGTCTGTGGAGAGTAACCAGGAATAAAGTGCAGGACAGCTCTTTTTATGGGGCCGACCTGATTGGTTCGCGCCTGAGAACCGAAGCACAGTCAGATCCCACAAAATGTTTAATTATACAACGGGCAATGGGAAAACTCTGAACTATGAACTATACTTCAAAATATACACCATCATCAAAACTGTATAGAACTTTGGCTGATCCATTTCATCAATAATACTATACTTTTTATTAACTTCCAAAAAGCAGCACTTTTTCAGCTAAGTTTGCACCTTTATACGCGTAAAATCCGATACACATTCATATCACTCCCATTTATCAGTAAGAACTGACGCTGATTTCTCCTCATGAATTCCCAGATGATGCCAACTGAAAATATCAGCAATTAGGCATTTCTTAGGCCACATACTATACTGGAACACATCAACTATACACTTACAAGTTAGAATAAATCTACCAGCAACATCAACCATCTACCTCCTCAATTGTTCATCTGCATTTTTTCAAAGATTTGTGAATGTGTGTTTCTCTGTCCAATTGTTTCTTTGATGCAACATAGGTTAACGCACATTCAGTAACAGTCTTGGTTCCTTCTGTAATCTTCCTATGCATATATAATTTGTTTGAAATTTATTTTTTCAGCAGTTACAATTCTGAAAGTGTCTGTGATCCTAAATATCCAGTTTCCTACCAAGCGGTACATACGGAACATTCTTGTGTTCTGAATTTGTTATGTTCTACATGCCTTTTCCCTATCATATAATACTGAACACCTATAATAACTTCAAACAACTACTCTGAAATCTCAGCAAAAAGTCTCATGGACTGACATTCTGCACATCCACCACGCACTGTTATTGTGCCTCCTGCAGTCACTATGTTGGGAAGAATGTTGACAGTTGTATGTGACAACCTTCAGTACTGACAAGTACCTTGGGCTTATTGACATATGCCAGAGACAAGTGCAGAGGATATTTCAGTAGGTACACCTGCCATCCAAGGAACTTGTTTTCACAGCTTCAGCACAATTGTATTATTTTGCTGATGGCCACAATTTTGCTATAATCACCTCTTGTACTCTTAATGTACCATGGGTTTCCATATATCTGCTGAATTGTTAATTCACATTTGCAAATAAAAGTATTAGAATAAATCCCCCATTCTGTGTTGGAACATAATACATTAACAATTAACTCACTGTCTGAGAAGTTGTCTTCCTTGCCGCCAGCTTACATTGCTAACAGAGGTGAATGGTGCTTCTCCATCCATTGGAGCTTCAGGCCCTCCTGGTTCATCAAAAATTGGAGGTTTCATGTCACCTTGCTGCAGCTCAGTTCCATATTTCAGCTTGTGGTATTTTGCTCTACAACAATAAATACAAAAGATCATATTAAATACAATTCTAATTCAGCTATCTTCTTTCTGTAACTCATAACTTGCAGTAAGCCCTATGCTGAAGGATTACAAAATTTCTTAAACATACATTTAATTAGAAAGTATCCCAACTACTCTCTCCAAAGAATATCTAAACAAATATAAGAAACTGCCAAGAACTACAATTATATTCCAGTATGTATGCAGGTAAGTATCTGTGTTTAATGTTTTCACACCCAATGTTTCAGAAGAATTTCTAAATCTTTAAAGGCATTTGGTCAACAAGAAACTCCACATCACCACTCTCCCTACGTTCCATGGATGTATAGGGCAAGACACACAATATAAGGCCTCTCCTGTCTTAATAGCAACATGCTGCACCTGCTTTGCAATGCAGTTCAGGTGACAAGTTATAACAGTACAACTACTGGAAGAACTGTCATTACAGGATATAGGTTGAGTTGAACTTCACTTATTAAATACAAACACTATCATCAGTCAACACAGAAAATACAGCATAAGAGGCGGTTAAATGCAAAATTAAATAACTATGGATGATACCACAATGTAGTGACACAAGAAGCCGTGGTGATATGTAATACTTTAACTGTTTAATTATTCAGTTAAATATGGTGTGCTGACTGAATAAATGTATACTGAACTGAACAAGCAATACAATTCCAGTATACATATTTATAAAGTTATGAGGTCCAGGTGACAGGCAGATACACTGTTTTTTATATATTATGTCAATGCTATTCACTGTACTATTACTTGTTCCATATCATAAATATCAATATCTGTGGAATGCCTCTGTCTATTAACATTAGTTATATAAATAGTGAGCTCAAATTCCTTTTAAATGAATGAAATGGAAAATTTATTTTTAAAGCCCACTTTACTTTCACAAATGGGTATTGCAGATAAGCATCTTCAGTTACTTTACAATACTGTAAATAGAACCTGTACCCACTACAAACAGTAAAATCTTCTCAGAGCATGACATTTGTCAAAATGATTGCAGTACTCATTAATCAGTTGCATTTTAAATCACACAGGAAGGAATAGGTTAACTCAGCAAACTTACCTTTCTTGCTTTAGTGCATACTCCAACATTTTTATTCGCCGAACTAGATCATTTTTTAAATTTTCTTGCCCTTTTCTTTCCCCTTGAAGGAAAGCTATCCTAGCCTAAACACAGGGAGAAAAAACTCGCATTAGTCATGTTTATATACTCTACAATTTATATCAATAACACTGCGAACGACAATGTTGTCACCAACAATACGTCCAATTAAGAGTTCTAGAATTACCAGCTTTCTAGGCCTAATTTATGTGCAGAATTCTGAAGCGAAAATACTTACAGCCATTCATTCTGTATCAGGGACCTCCTTTCATATATGAAATGATTTGGATATTATGAGGCGGATGGCATTAAATAATATGCTTGTGATAATTACCTGCAGCTCGGCTCTATCCACTTCCCATTGCGACCGTTCCATCTCGAACCTTGCCCACTCGTGTTGAATAAAATGCAATATACCAGGTATGGAGTATTGAGTTCTTTGGCTTCCTTCATCACTTTGCTTATTTCCTACACTAATTCCACCACCTGAAGGTCCTAGTTGTCCGTTATGATTTTGTGATGGAGAACTGTCTTCCATTGTGGGCCCACCGTACTGACTTGGTATCTTCATGACATGGCCGCCATTACAGCAACTTCGTGTGCTTTAATGAACAACGAAAGTCAAAGTGACAACCACACCGTCGTTTTTATTCATAATTCGAAAACAACCTAATTTATTAAAATCATATATTTGCGTTATTTACCAGTCCCTGTCCAGAGGAAAATACAACTTACAATAACGTTTAAACTCTTCACGTGACTTACTATGTAGCCGAGGGAGGGGGGATGTGGGTTACAATGGAGTAGGCAACTATGTAGCACACAACTAGATTATCTGTGGCTAGGGGCTTGGTAGTGCATATTCTAGAAGCGTGCAATTGATTTTCGTATTCTAAGTGGGCTGTCCGATTTACTCCGTACGATGATGTTGACGCCCGCCTTCTCCGGCCCCGTTTCAAAAACTTGGTGGGCGCATATCCAACCAGCTTAAAATACAGTACACCCCACCTCCCCCCCAAAAAAAGTCAATAGGTGTTTGAACAAAGGAAACTGTCTGCTTCCCTTATGTACCCAGATTTGTACTTACAGCCTGCTGCAAGTCATCATCAGTGAATGTCAGTGTCAGTCAATTGAATAAAAAATATGCAATGCACTTGATATAAAACTTGTATTTATTTTATAAATGTGTGTTTATCATGCACAGCACAATAGTAAACTTGTACAACAGAATATACATGAAGGTTAGTGGTCTTGCAAAGATGTGAAATGCTGAAAATAAAGCACAATTCAATTATTTGATCTCACACTGGAAACACTTTGTAAGACACTCATATTGAACTCTACATGCCTTTCCACTTCAGTTAGTTTTTGGCAAAGTTACAGCCTGAGAATAATTACAAGACTGCCTTCTTACAGCTCTACATTTTGATACACTTTATATAATTTTAGAACCATTATGCTTTTCCATGACCATAACTCAAAATTATTTTCACTTCTGTATACTATACCATTCAATTCATTTGCAATAAGTACTCCTCATAACATGTAACAGTGCATCGTCCTCACAGCAGCACCAACTACATTGTGTGCATTTTTTGATCTATTGTAAACAGCCTCCAGCAGTATCAATAATGAATTCAAGAATCCCACTGACAGTGAGAGCAACAGTATATCTGAAATAATAAGTGGCTAATCTACAAATGAAAATATTTCTTCTCATCCTAAGTCAAACCATATTTGGATAGATGCATCTCACAATATACATACAGAACAAATCTGGCATATGTGGACTTAAGATTGAGATTGTCTGTGTTTAAAAATCCACTAATTTTTACTGTACGTTGGACAACAATATGTTCTATGAATTGTTCGCAAGAGAGGTTATTACTTGAGGTGAAGCACTTCTTTCTGGAGCTAAAGAACAATCATAACTGATTGGAAATATGTCACCTTAGCTGAAATGGAAGGTTTTCTTGGTCCATGTGTCACACAGGTACAAAACAAATGCCTCACTTCTGGACTACTAGCCAAATGCTCCTACTTTAGCACAAATCCAAAACCCACAGAACTGACTTTCACAGCTAATCTATGAAGACATAACCTTCATATGGCCATCCAACACCACCAAAGACAAAGTATATAGTACCTGGGGGAGAATCTTTAATTTGACAAATCAGATGGTTTATGGAGAGTCTGCTTGGTTTTCATATGGCATGTCAGAAGAACAGCAGAGTTACATATAGCACCCCTACAAAGGGACTACTGGGGATCATACAATGCCTGGAAGGCTGGTATGTAACACTGGATAACTTCTGATGGAAGAACTGTGAAGGGGATAAAATGTCAATGCAATAATCCCAACAATTATGCACTTTTTTAAAACTAGTTGCATTATTTAATTGCCAAATCTCATATGAGGCATGAACATGGTACACTATACAGTTGTACATGCTGACAGAAATTTGTGTAATAAAAAACATCTTGGCTTACAAAGGACAATGTAATAATATAAATGGCAAAAGGTGTATTGTAAAATTATGGGAGGTTACTCTGCAAAAAGCAAACATTTTGGAACTCATTGTGCATGGATAACTTTTATGACCTTTAATAACACACAGGTGACTCCATCAACAGGTGTGTCAGCATGTCAATGGTATGGCCATGGAAAAGTGAAATGAAACATGTTTTCTTAACTCTACAACTGAAGATGCTACACTAGCATATCTAACAAGATGAAATAAATCAAAAGGGATACAATATGGTAAATATATGTCACATGCTGATTACCAAGAACAAATGCTTTCACATTATCTCTGTGAAAGGGAAAAACTTCTATTGCACAAAAAAACACATAAATATGATATGTCAAGTGTTGATTGCAAGTGCATACAACTTCTACTGCAGCTGCTCTGGAGCAATATCAATCACTGATATTAAGCATTTTCTGTTTTTGGACAGTAGTCCAACAAAGCAACCCAATTCACCTCAAGCAACATACCATCTTTCAACAAAGTACAAAGCAAATTAAATGGTCAAACATGTGGGAACAGCAGCAAAGTATACTTTCAAAGGGAACAAAGAAAAGGATCTATCTCTGCTTCCCTGAAATCCTGAATGTTGTTTGAAACCATGTTTTATGGAGTTCCAGCAATTATACAAGTATTTTTCGTTTGGACTGAATCTTGTGGTGATAATTTGTTTAATTGCACAATATATGCTACTATGAATGTAAGAAGTGGCCTCATTTGCATTCACAAAAACTCATCACACCAATCAGACAAACACTGATAGCAATCACTTGACTGCTTAGTATTTGCTCCACACACATCTTTCATCCAGTCTTGAAATAATTCCTTATTTTTCTTCAGTACTAAAAACTGTCCCAAGACAACAGATGCCTGAAAAAAAAACAATAAATATTGTAGTACTACAATACCAGGAAATCATAATTGTTTATTATTTGGGGTGAAAACTATTACAATTTGCAACTGTTACTCTTTCGTCATTTTATGAGCCCACTTCACAATCCGGAAAAGATGTTGCTGAATCTCTGCAGCAGCAACAATGTTTTGATACCTAACACCACTCTAACAACAAAACTGTCAATTTTTTTATTGGTAAAGTATTGCAAGTCATACTCTATGAGGATTAATCCTGCCACAGTACTTCTAAAAATACACAGAAAGAATTATAAGAGATATGTCTCATTATGGGTTCACACATTACAGTTTGGTTTATTCACAATGGAATTACTGTGACAACACTTGTGGATCAAGGTATAGGTCTCTCACACAATTAGAGTCACTATTGTGTTTGTACGCAGTGTTAACACACAACACATCACATCAGCTCATCTCTCTCTGCTAGACATGGTGCAATATGTACAACTGTACTTTTCAGACTTTTTAGAAATAATTACTGTCCTCACATTTTAAAGTATGAAACACATAATGTTCAAGCTGTTAAGAAGCTTAACCAAAAAAAAAAAAAAAGGATGTTTCTCTTCGTTATAGAGGGGGGGTGTTGGAGAACTTACAGCAACGAATATTGCTGTGGTCAGATGCCATTCCACTGTGAATGAAATGGCAATTTGTTACAACAAGGAAAACGAAGACAATATCAAAGGAGGCATTAAGGCAAGTGTTCCAGCCAATGCTAAAATATCTTGTGTCAGTCATCACAACCCCTTCCTCAAAAAGAGAGAGAAGGCTTTGTGTTTACAGCTGACAGCAGAGACACAGTGGTGTTGTGGTGAGGCAGGACAAGTGGTTATAAAACTGCACAGAGCCTAGGAAGGAGAAGGCCACCTTTAATGCTAGTACAAGCTGGTTTAGAAACTTTAAGTAAATCCACCTAAATGCACTCTTGCAATAATTTTCATTTCACAAAAGCTCTTCTACATGTTTTGGGCCATGAAGGTCCCTCAACAGAAAGTCATTACAAGCATTATGGAATAATGTTATGTCCAAGTATACATGGTATTATGGTGAATCATCAGTGTGTATTACATATAGGATAGAGTAGATACACAGTGGTGGAAGCAGTCTTGTGTTTAGGAAAGTAAGATTTGAGCTCATGGCCCGAAACATGTACAAGAGCTTTTGTGAAATTAAAATGATAAAAAGAGTGAATTTAGTTGTTTTTAATTGTAATACTTTTATCACAATACACAAAACAAACAATGCAAAATTTAAGTAAAGCCTGCACAATATGAACTGAAAAGAAGAATCAGCAGTTGCTGATCATGTGACTGGCATCAACTATCCAGAGCACTTCAAGAACACAACCAAGGGCTAGATAGCATAACAAGTCTTAAACCTCAATGAGATAGGCCTTTCTTGGGGGAGCGAGAGAGAAAGAAAAAAACCATCAACAACAACAACAACATATCCAGGAATTAAAAGACTTCTAGAAGTATTAAATTCTCAAAGCAGTGTATCATTCTTCTATGTTGCAATTCCTCAAGAGCTGTATGGTAGATAAAATCTATCCAATCTCCATTAACAGAATGATAAGCATTATGAAAGAACTGATTTGCAGTAAGAAACAGAGGAGTTTCATATAAGAGCAACAAACAACATCACAATGTAAAAAGCAGTGCTGAACAGAAAGACCTAATTGTATGAAACAACTTAAATTGCAAGATATGTTTCAAAATGCTTGTAAGCATGAGTTTCAACCTCAGCCCCCACCTTCAACTTCTGGTATGTCTATTTCTGCTGATCTTCCATCTTCATCAGATGATCCTGATGACATCACCTCAGATTATGCAATTTAATTGATGTTAACAAACCAACATCCTCTATCTTTAAGGTAAAGTTACTTTTTTGTAATTTTTAAGTCTTTAAGAATATGTCAAGCACTGTGCTCCAATTTATGGGATGGCCCCACACCCAGAAAACTCCAAGACCCAAGCATTCTGGATGAATGGGCCCATACCTGTATTCTCGTATTATGGTATTTCCTCTTGTAATAATTCACTACTTTCAAGCACAAGATATCTGCCAATGTCCCACAGACCCCTTACACATTTTATCAGTTATCATACTAAAAAACAGCCTATAATCAAGAACCACACACAATTTTCAGAAAACCAAAATAACTGGTACAGATACACAAGATGGCCATTTTACAAGAATATACAAACAAATGGCACACAATACAATCATTGATTTTTCTCAGGCTCATTCGGGGGTTTCATCTTTAGGTAAACTTCTGTCAAATCCATCAACAGTATTAAAAAAAAAAAAATTAAAAGTAAGAACTGCTCTTCTTCTTCTCTTTCCCTGAAGTTTAGTGACTCATGTTCCTCTGTTGGGGATACAACTCAAAATATTCCACCAACCTCAGTAAAATTAAAGTGCAGAACAGCTCATTGACTCTCCAACCATCCCAACCCACAAGCCCTACACATAAATATCGATACACAAATAAAAAGTCTGAGTTACTTTACTTCTCTATTATCACTCAGCAATATTTAGTGACCTGCATCTTGTTATGTGACAGAAAAACAACACACTGTTATATAATTTGACAATCACATTTCAGTGCTACACAGCTGGTATTACAAACACAACATGCATCTACTGTGTGCCTCATGCTCTGAAATGATACACGTTATATTTCAACTCCGAAAACTTGTCGTGAATTAAAACATCCACATCCGCATATGATATGATTTGCATGGGTTTCTTGCCTTCACACGTCTTTTCACATCCCTTTAATTTACCTACCTATTAGAATACCAGTAAATGGTCAGTACAAACCTGATCAAATCCTTGGTTTTCAAGACGACTGCCAAGAACTTCACCAACTCCAGCCAGATCAGTTACAGGTTTATCGCCCATAGGTTCGGCCACAAAATTCCTATGTTTCTGTGATGTACTAGACATTGTACCCTAAACAAAACTGTTCATTAATGGTCAGCATTATCTAAGGCAAAATCATTACTATTAGTGTTACTCTCAAAATTCCGCTATTACAACATGATGACTAATGTGGTTTGATAACAAAATTAACATATCAAATTTATGTTACACAATTGCACATACACACATCTAAAAAAAATGATTACATACCTGTTGTCGTTTACTAACTTGCACCGAATACTAACACGAATAACACACGACCACCACACACAGCAATTCGCGCTAAAACTAGCATACAAATTTGGGTTGTAACCGAAACTACCTCACGGAGTCGAGCTACGGACAAATTAATCTCTTTTCTGTGATAACAACAGTCATATATCATGGATGCCACTAGTCACCCAGAGAACCATTGTCCCAAATATCCCTCCACTGTATGTCGGTGATTCATGTGCACTACATAGCACAGATAAACTAGTTTGTAGCATGGATTACAGAATGCTGTGGTTGAACATGTCAGCTGTAATGTGGTGACGTATTGTATATATCGTCATCACCTGCAGGGAAGTGAGGGTTGCGGTTGGTTAACTATATGTATTGAGTTTGTCTTTATCTAACACAACTGTCGAAGAATCAGTTTGAGACATATGGTTGTATGCCAGTAATAAGTTTTGGACATACGGATGTATGCCGCCAATAAGCGTCTTCAGATTTTCAAGTGTAAACAAAACTGTTTCAATATTGAGGCTACTTGCAGTGATTTATCGTAAGAGGTTATTGTTATCTTTTCAGCATTCTCACAGTACACACAAGTTTCTGTAGCTGTTGACGTGTAAATTTTCTAAGGCTGAATCAAGAGTGCCCGAATGCTTGTGAGGGATGAGCTTTTGGGTTATGTGATATGGCAGATACAGTTAATTTGATTTTGCTGACGGTATACATAAAGACATGATAAAAGTTTTCAGAATTGCACTGTGTCCGTGATCAAATGACAGCAAGGAGACGACGTGGTGGATCAGAGTCAGAACAGGCACCCCTTATTGTTGCAAGTGGGGGATCCTATTCCCAGGACTCTTGGTCCCAACAAAGTCAAGCACTTCGCCATGCAAACAGTGCAGCGGAGTTCCAAGGATACTTAACAGAAGACACAACACCTAAACAAAGGGAAAGCAGAAAGGCACCAGCAATGATGTCACGAGACAGAACCACAGAATTCATGAATGCCATCCGTTCCTTACAAGGACGCCACATGGCAAGAACAGTGGCTGTAAGGGATCCCAGGAAGGCTAAATATATTCAAAGTTATGCAGAATTTATGATGATTGCAAGGTGGAGTATGATACATACAAATTTTAGTTGCTCATTCCAGCAGAATTAAAGTTTTTATTGAAGGGTGGGTGAACTTGATGTTTACTCTTTATAAGCTCCAAACATGTCACTGAATATGCATTTTACTTGTGTTTCCTCAACTGAACAAGGTAATATTGTAATTGAATCATCTCCCAACTTGGCATTAAAGTTTTTCAGAGTTACTGTTCGTGTTTGTTGTACAAGAAGGAATGATAAGTAATTGACAATTTTTGTTCTTATCAAACAAAAAGTTAAGCTCATTGATTTGCAAAATCTTCAACCATAATTTTTACTGAGACTGTGAGACAGATGTAGTGCATAGGAAAAATGTTTGGTCATGGAGGTAGTTCAACAAAATTAGGGACAATCTGTGTTGTAGCATCTTCTAAAGTATCCTCGTACAACTTTCAGTCATATAAGAATGATTTCTTTGCTTATATTAATACTGTGGATTACTTGAATCGAAGACAACCTGTTGTGTTTCATATGTTATTGCATTATCATTGTTATATATTGTATATTTTTTGTTTACTTATATAAATATTTAATGTTTGTTTTTCAGAACTATAGGGAAAAATATAGGCAGTACATACACAAAACTGGAAAAACTCACTTTATGTAAGTTATCAGAAAGCTCTTCAAATCAGTTTAGTTCACGAAATTTTTGGTCAAGACTTCAGAAGTACAGCATATTCTAGCCACTAGACGGAATTCACAATCCTATAGCCTGTAGTATACCTTACACTTATATTTGTCATGCTCATCCAATATGTATTTTAGCAAGAAATTATGAGTAGCAGCAGATGTGGAAGATTTGACAGGAATTGTGTATAAGAACCACAAGATAGTAGTAATAAACTGCACTAGCAAATGTGGTTATGTTTTCAGTACTGCAGTAAGTTTTGTTTCTTGGTATACTTGTATTGAACAGAATGTGTAGATGTGGTATGAAGGCATACTGGAAACGACATTATTGTGATTAGGCACTGTTGACAAAGTTTGTTTTTGCAGGATGAAGTTGTTTCATATAGACAAATTGTCTTCTTGATACATTTAATGTGTAGTAATTTCCTGTTAAAATTCCAGTGGGCTTTATACTAGTGTACAGATATCTTTATTGGAGGACGTTAATAACTTAATCTTGGATATTGAGTACATGTTCATGCAACAGACCTGGCCATTCAATCTGCTTTCTGCATCTATACAGGATAATATATTATTGGCATATTAAAAGTGTTACTTATCTCCAGGATCACTATTGCTGATGACATCTATTGCAAGTGGGAGAGTGTATTTCTGGAATCTGGTTCAAAATCTTCATGTTTTATCCTTTGAATATTTATTGACTTGGTGCCTATATGGTCCTCTTTTTTAGTTTTTTAAAGCATTGGGTAGTTTCCATAGGAGCTTCTCCAGCTGTTTAAGAATTTTAAACTAATGTTTCTCATAGAATTAAGTAAGGGCCATGGGGTCTGATAGCCTTATTGCTGTTACATCCATGATCCGACATATGTAGGCCACTTAAAAATTGTTTCAAATTTGGTAACATAATATTGGAGCCCCTCTACATACACACATGTAACTGTGTCTGCTGCCAACACATCTCATGCTAGTTACTAGATGTCACTGCCTGAAATTCAGATCATGGACTGGAGACTAGGTATTGTGACAAGTTTCTTTATACATAAAAATAGGTCACAACTGCTCCCTTCAGCAGCTTTCTGTGTTTATCTTACAGTTCACTGTTCAGTGCAGTATAACATGAACAGTTTGGAAAGAACTGTTAGACAAATAAAAATTATCTCCTCAAGTTATACAGATAAAGCATTTTAATTTCAGTGGCAAAGAGGAAATCACTTTTCAATGACCGGCCAACAGAAATACAGGAACTTACATACATAATAAAGGAGGATCTAAATAGCCTAAATCAGCAGATTGCAAAACTTCAAGAAGTAGCACGGAATCAGAGACAGTCCCACCAGAATGGTCGTCACCTTTTATCACATTCATCAAGTGTTGTTGTTGGTTTACAATCGAAGCTTGCATCCATGTCAACAGAATTCAAACAGGTTCTCGAAGTTAGGACAGAGGTATGTGTATAGAGAAGCTGGAAGTTTATTGCATTTCTCAGAGACGTCAGAAGTCTTCTAAATCTGAGGGATTCTGCTGTAATGTATGGCACTGGGTTAAGCAAAATGTTAGGATGACTGCAAATTTACATGGTGCAGGAACTCAGAAGACCACAGTGTGGCATAAAATTATATGTGAGGAGTGCTGTAATGGAATGGTAAAGATTTTAGAGTCCAGACTTCTGCGATGTGCCACATTTAGACTGGTATATAAGAACCAACATTTTGGAAGGGCTTGCTGCCTTCATAGTTCAGGGGTTTCCTTGAATGCTGGTGGTTACTTCATTAAGAAACTCTTCTCCTTCATTGGAAGCTAAATATTTGTAACATTAGTCACAGAACTCTGCCACTAGACCTTTTCCTGAAGCAGTGGAATCCAGTCCGTACATGTTAACATTATCCTTCCATCTGCACCTAGTTCATCAGTCCTGTGGTGATGTCTGAATGAAATTACACATGCATTTTTATATCTTGTATGTGTTCTGCAAGCTCATCCCATCTTTTCTTCCTTTATTTGTCGTAACATAATCAGAATAACAGTTTAGTTCATTTCTCTGCATAATTATGTGATTTGGACATACTGTTGGGGGGGGGGGGGGGTTCCAATTCTGCTTTTTTTTTTGAAAAATTTTGTACTCACTGTT
>Ga0131853_10006262_pt1 | contig 21512 bp, 14 predicted proteins | sample TergutLab28metaG_FD_92764 | JGI IMG/M metagenome (GOLD analysis project Ga0131853, IMG submission 92764) | Labiotermes labralis P1 segment gut microbial communities from Petit-Saut dam, French Guiana - Lab288 P1 (version 2) (version 2) | ecosystem: Host-associated > Arthropoda: Insects >... | reverse complement strand
TTTGGTGACTGCTTGCTAGACGATCCCGCTAGCAGGCAGTCAGCAAAACCTGTATGACATATACCATTGCTGTTTGAACAGTGCTAAACTGTTGATGATGGACAGAGAAACTGTCCGAAACATGTAGAGTTTTATTCCAAAAATAAATTTGAAAAATTAGTGCATCTAGTTGGTTTTATTATAAGAATCCCTTAACGTGTTTTGGTATGTTCGTTACAGATCACATCAAGCTCATTCTGTTAAAGGTAAGGCACCTGTCTGGCCAAACCTGAATGACGTCACAATATCATGCAGTATCATTCAGCGCAGCTCAGCGGACACTCTGAGAACTAACACCGCAATCTGCAGTAAAGCGAGCGTGAATTATGAATATTCAAACAGCTACATATGACAGGAGTGCTTCAGGGCTGAATAAGGTTACAGTTTACTGGAAACTGTACAGCCAGTAACAAGTGTTTGAAGTGCTTCCTTCTTTGTTTCAGAAATGATAAAAGAGGTCCAAAATATAGGAAGATTTCAAAAGAAATACTGTGTTCTGTAGAAGTACACACTGTAACAGGCATTAGTGGAATACCTTAGCACTCTCCAGGCTACGAACTACGTACTTAGCTTTCACACTGTCCTGTCACATTCTACCATTGTTTTTGCGTGATACTGTAAACGAAATATGTTGTCACTGACAGCTAAAATTTGTAACTTTCCAGTAATTGAACCCAATGTTGTAATTGAAATATTGACGCGAAATACCAAAATTGGTCAGCTAAATTCTTGCAAAAACGGGCTAAAAGAAAACATACTGAAGAGAGTACGTTAACCCAAACTTACAGTTTATATAGCTCTGTTCCGTTAATGGTGATTTTAGGACGTAAACTTACTGTGTGTCAATTAGCCTTATGAAGAATTAGCAAATTATCGTGTTATGTCAAATAAATGCTTCTAATATTTATGCAAAAGTCAGTACATCAGCCACCACATGCAGGATGAACAAATAATTAGACTTTAGACGAATTTATTGATTTGTAGTCTAATTGACGACGGTCTGAGTAACTGATACTACACAACATCTAATGGTAAGACCGGCCAATGAAGAATTAGAAAGGATTTGGAAGGAAACGATCATGTCCTGAGGTGGTATCTCGGAATTTTTCCAGAGGGATTGAGGAAATCAAGGGATGAACTGTCAGTACAGCCGATGGGCCAGCAGAGGGTCGAACCAGACACCTCCCTAATAGAGTAAGGAGCGCTACTGGCGCTTTAACAACTTTCTCTGTGGCACGAAGAAGAAAGAAATGTTGTGAGGATGGCTTAAGGATTAGCCGAAATTCCTTACAGTGATGAAAACAGACGCAGTTGACCGCTGCACCGAATGATTCACACAGCAGCTGGCACACACAAGACACTACGGACTGGGTGATTAGTATAGCAATGCTTACAGTAAATCTGACTGTAAACTTCTCTACATAACTTTGTAAGACAAAGAATGAAATTCCCGATCAGGATGATACCGAAACCCACCACCACTAAGCACTATACCTGCAACAGTCGGTATGGGTGTGGGCCAGCGAACTCTTCCTCCATCACTCCAGTGTACAAAGTGGAGTTAAATACGGGCGGAAGGTCGTTCACGTCATTCACATGGATCACAACCGTCGTCTGATTCTCATTCAGGCTGTCAGACGCTACCAGTGTTAACTCGTACTAACAATATAAACATGAAAACAAAAAGAAAAAAACACGATGCAATGCAAACATGCAAGACATGCCATGTAATTACAACCGGGTTATTACACGCTGGAAAACATGCTAAATATAGCAACATTCACACTGCAAGGTCCAAGGAATTTAAATCAGCGAAAACAACGGCCTGTTGAACGGCAAACTGCAAGGTTCACTGCTGCTTGCAATGCAAAATGTTGGCGACTTCCTGTGGACCTCGCAGTTCAAGCACATGAGAAACACAACACATATATTATAATTCATTGTACGAACCAGTTCGTGGAAGACGTCAACACAACGCTCCTCATGTCCTAAGGTACATAACGTCACATGTACAGACGTACAAAATCTAAAATACAAATATTTTAATCCATGGGCACTAGTTTTCCACCAATTATTACAGAAAGGGCAATATAATTTTTGTAAGTGTAATCAGTGTTTACTGAGATTACACTGAGCCTTACATCCCAGGTGGGGGTGATTTTTGTAATATTTTACAATAAATGTATATGGCAAAAAGACGTACGGGGGTGAAAGGTAAAGTCCCTGTCTACACCATGAAGGCATACACGGAAAGTAGAGGGATAGCTCCACACATTCTTAACCTCGGTACTACATGGTGGTGACGCTCCGACCGCTTTACACCCAGAAAAGAGCTCCTGGTATCCGTTGAATAGAAGACTATCCCCCTACCCAATAGGTACTGGGAGTTATCTCACGGGGGTAAGGTGGCAGCAGTAGGTACAAACCGCTCTAACGATAGTGATCTTAAATTTTCGCAAGGGCGTATGTATGCTTATTTAAGCGTTTCATACGATCCTCAGGATAAACAGCACAAAGCATGAAAGCGAAGGATGAGAAAGTGGAGGAACTGCAATTAAACACTTTATTACCCAACTAGTGCACTAATATATAAATCGTAGATACAATTAAAATTATAAAATATTTAAAAGCGGTCCAACATGTTTCGGATCACAGAGGATACATCATCAGGGAGCTTTATACAGTGCTTGGCTAAAATTACAGTAATGGTTCTATCGTGTCCGTTGACATGGACGTAGTCGGTGTTATGACAGCATATGCTGCCATAACACCGACTACGTCCATATCAACGGACGAGATAGAACCATTACTGTAATTTTAGCCAAGCACTGTATAAAGCTCCCTGATGATGTATCCTCTGTGATCCGAAACATGTTGGACCGCTTTCAAATATTTTATAATTTTAGTTGTATCTACGATTTATATATTAGTGCATTAGTTGGATAATAAAGTGTTTGTCACTGATGCACAGTGCAAACACGAAGAACTGCAAATTAAATTTACTGCATTCAAGTGTACGTTTCACAGTAACGCAGCCATACACAATCACAGCAGTATTTTAAAAATGAATTTAGGCAACAAGATGCGGCTTGACATAGGCCAAAACGAAACGGCCCGATAATTGGCTTGTGTCAACCGGGAACTTGTTCCATAAATCAATTTAAAAAATACTTTTGTTTGTGTATGACAATTACTGTGAAATATATAACTGATCGATAAAACAAACAGGGATGGATCATCTTAAAATTATATTAACTTTAATACGGGGGGTGGGGGTGGGGGCAGTCGGGGGTGTAAATTGCAGAAAATTTGCGGCTCTGAAAGTTTCCAGGGAGTGCCAACTCGTCCTTTCTGGTAAAACAAAGGTTGGAAGTGAAGGGCGTAAAGTGATGTGAAGTGCTGTGGTTATGCTGTTTGCGAGAAAGGTTGAGCTACCCATAGAGTGATGGGAGGAATTTGCATATTAACGCTGGGAAGATGTCCGGACATTCGCAATTTATTTGACATTTTTTAACCAGAAAAATTCACTGAATAAAATACAACAGAAAAGATCATAACACACACTTCTTTAGGTTCCAGCTCCTACTTGTTTCGACACCAAAACACGTAGAAGTTGGAGCCTAATATGAAGCTAGTGTTATGATCTGTTTTACGGTATTTTAATTAGTGCATTTTGTTGGTTAAAATACGGAAAGTAAGCAAATGCATGGTATTAATAACGTAAAATTTTTAATTTATGTTATTTGTGGATTCAGTTCATTACTTTAAAAACACACGCGTCTCAATTACAAAGATTGTTAGGTTAATTCTGTATAGTGAGATAACGGCGGTATATAAGCGGAAAGATATTAAACATAAATACACTACGAAACCAAATTTTTTGACTGTTAAAACTCACGGTACATAAAGTTCGCGGTGCGTCTTAAAGGTTCAAGTGTATCTCTACTCAGTCACACGCCTTCATGGAGAACACAGAGAAAACTTCACCGCAGTAATGGTGGAGCATCCAACCATGGAATTTCTAAGTGGGAAGAATGGCTGTCAATAGCTATTTAATATCAAGGGAGTGGGACGTCCCAAGTCCTGGGTTCGTACAATGAAGTCTGCATCATGCGTCCGGCGAAGACACGACCTGCAGCACACGCTTGGGCAGGTTGCGGTCGTCCTCCTCGGTGATCTGAGTGCGGTAGGTTGGTCGCTCGAACACGGGTGGGTTGTCGTTCACATCCTTCACGTGGATCACCACAGTGGTGTAGTTCTCCTTCAGGTTGTCTGAGGCCGCCAGGCGCAGTTCGTACTGTCCAGGACAACAAACAACACACTCTACTCTGTCCACAGGCCTGTTCAGAACATGTGTGAGGCACACACTTTCACTTCAGCACTCGAAATGTGACGACACCTGTCAGGAGCCACTGTCTTATACGATTTTATGGAAATGAAATTAACGACAACATTCACCAACAAGAAAAGTGAAATTACACGAAATACAGTAACCTGCGTAATGAAGGAACTCATTTTGATTCGACGGTTTAATGTTCGATATATTAATGAACTCATTACTGAATATACTCGGATATGGAACACATTTCTTTTCCAGAAGCTATTTAGGATCTTATATCATCCGCAGGTTCAATGCGGTGTTCAAAACAGCACACCATTGTTTTCTGTTCTGCGAGAACCGAATCTCACAATCCTCACACTCTGTACGTGAGTGTTAAACATTCATTCTAATAACGTCCACCAATCAATAAACGCCTATGTCAGGAGTCCGACAGCAATTTTGTAGGCCTCAATCGCTTGTGTCACATTTAATTTCATAAACATATTGAAGTATGGCACATAACTACAATTGGCTTCTGTGTCTATCCTGTCCAAATTACAACCTGAAGTATGAATTAATCTTTAACAGCTCCAGACACGTGCCACACATAAAACACGCATACACACCGGATACATACCTTACGTACGCACATACACAAACACACCCCATATGTAACATACGTACGCACATATACAAACACATCCCATATGTAACATACGTACGCACATACACAAACACACCCCATATGTAACATACGTACGCACATACACAAACACATCCCATACGCATCATATACACACACACACACATACGTGCTGCACCTGCACTTACAGGCAGTCACGTGTGCAAAAAATATGGCGGGAATAACCTAGACTGTTTTGTCATTTAATCAAGGATAACCAGAATATTTTTTCACAGGTTATGTGGACAATTTACAAAATTACATTAGTTCACCAAACACAGACATTCGATATGAATTCGTCACGTTAAATACTGAGGTGTGAATCGCCACTAACCTGACACACACAGACACACAGGTGGTCGAGTAAAGACAAAGGCAGACTGTCAGCTGTAGCGCGACTTCGTAGTGCAAAAATTAACGCAAACACTTTCCAAATTCGGAAGAATTACACACTGCTATTGGGGATTTACTGAAAATATGTCACATGTTTTACATTATATCCTGCTAATTCTTAAGGGTTGTGTTGCGGTGCACACAGCACACAGCAGGCAACTGAACGGCACAGTACTTACGGGGTTGTTTCTGACACAACACAACACAACACAACACAGTAAGAAATTTACTCATCATTTAGGCCTTCTAGTTTGGGTGTCAGTTGCAGTTTTCATGTAGAAGTCTCTCGCCAACAGAGGTCTTATCGATCTTCCAATTTCACGTACAATATCCGTGGTTTTCCAATTGTATCCAGTTTTGCGTATTGCGGGATTTAGTTCCATGTATCCGAGGTAGTTTTGTACATAACCTATGGAAAAACTGGGCGAGGTCTGTAACAAAATATCCATGTTCGACGGGGTCAGGCTGCAAGGAAACACGACAGCAGTCGCCTGGCTTTCAGGTTGCAACTGAGGCGCGTTTCTACCAGGAACTTCATTCCATTTTTAGTCTTTTTGTTTATAAACACAAACCAGTTTACTATTCGCAGGTACTTTTGTGTGTTCCACGGAGAAACAGGCACCTAACTTGGGCTTTGATGAATGGGCGCAGTTCCCATATCCTCAACTTCTCAATAGGCCTTTAGCACGTCAACCGCGGTGTTTTGACGAATGCAACCGTCACGACTGTCCGGGAACTGATTCGTATTCCTTTGAGTACATCAAAGCCCTACAAGCCAAACGGAATAGGCATCCATTCCCCCGCCTATTACAAGTCTGTTTTCTCTCTCATCTCACGCGGTCAGTAACGTAGGCTCCGAACAGTGTTAGTCTTTGTGTATTCATAACAAAGCAAAGTGTATGTTGATACAGAGGCCGGTATGAAACGTAAAAATGTACAGGTTCTTAGAATCACTTCGGCCACGTTTCAGGGCTGACCACATTAAACTATATTCCAGTATTTACATTGCGCAGGCTGACAGCGTTTTTACTCCAGTCTCCGACAGCCTAATACAAGTTTGACGTTCATATGGCCGTGCATCGTAATATTATTTCTATAGTAAGACAAACTAGACGCACCAATGCATCAAATTTATTTTATTTTGGAATGACACTCTACATGTTTCGGACGGTCTTTCCGTCCATCATCGGGAGTTCAAGACTGTACATAGAGTAACAGGCATTTGTCAAACAGATACTGCTGTCTGCTTGCTAGCGGGTACAGCAGTATCTGTTTGACAAATTCCTGTTGCTGTATGTACAGTCTTGAACTCCCGATGATGGACGGAAAGAGCGTCCGAAACATGTGGAGTGTCATTCGAAAATAAAATAAACTTGATACATTGGTGCATCTAGTTGGTTTTACTATACAAATAACCAAATACAAGGTCCATGCGTGAAGTCGCCATAATCTATAAGAGCTCTGGTCCCATTTCCAGCCTTCACCGAACACGTGGTTTAAACGGGCAACGATCTTTCATCATTTCCGGAATCCTTCTTGGCAATGAGCAAAGTTGGAAGGCACGCCTTGCAAAGAAGTTTTGTCCTGCTAAAAAGAAATACACGGCGAACTAGCGATAACAAAACTTTCTAAACTGGAAAAAAAATCAATATACAGAAGCATAACAACCGATACAGACATAAATACACAGCTATAAGCTGTTTTTCTCGGTGTCTTCAGAGTTTCGAACTCTTGACTACATACTATTAAGTAACAAAACCAATAAGGGAGAAATGAGAAACGTAAAGAAAATGTAGGGTTTGCATTATACGACGATGAACTAGGCTAAGTCGGTTTGCTTCTGCAAGCACATTCGGAGCGTGACAATCTGAAAACCCCCGTTTACTCATCTAACAGGGAAGATAAGCGGGCGCAATTGAAAGGATAATATTAAAATTGATATTACACAAACAGGGTGGGGGTGTGTATGAACCATATCTGTGTCGTTCAGACGGAGTCCAGTGCAGAGATTTTATAAAACCGGTAACGTACTCTCGGGGGACGGGGAATGTCTTCTTCACCATATGACCGGATCTCTCCAAGTCTCATTGAGTTAGTCAGTGTAGGGAACACCTGATTTGTACGTCATCGTTAGCTCTGTTGCTGGGATAAGACATAAGGCTGCACATTGAAGTACAAACGTCATAAGATATGTGTAACAGTCCCTAATGTGACGAACGCATTGGTAAGCAGGGAACCTGCGCATTCGAAGCGAAAGCGGATCCTTGTTCAGAAGCTCGCCAGTGCTCCCTCAGTCGTCTGTTCCTACTTCAACTTCAGAAACGAAAGCAATAGTCTACTAATTTATGGCTCTTGGTACAACGGTGTGAGCAGCACGCTACGCTATCGCGGATTTCCCCATCTAGATAATTTTAGCTCCTACAAGTAAGGCTGCAAACTCTCGAACGTATTAGCATCTGGGTTAAAGGGCATACACGGTAACTTATGCTAACACAAAGGTAAGGTAAAGTGCACCCTTGTACAGGCACCGAGGCTCTGTACAGGCCGTACGGCCCATAGGGGGAATACTCTTTCTTGACCACGGCACTAGAAGGGGGTGAGGGTTCAGCGTCACGACCTGGCCGCTCTTTACCACCGGGAAAGACCCGGTACCCATTGTACAGGAGGCTGGGTGGGCCCCAGGGCCAGTCTGGACAGGTGCGGAAAATCTCGCCCCCCACCGGGATTCGATCCCCGGACCGTCCAGCCCGTAGCCAGTCGCTATACCGACTACGCTACCCGGCCCTATGTAAACATAACAAACTTTTATTAGGCCAATTCTTCAGGGCCAAGTAGGCATTGTGTTTACTCGCGCACAAATATCGAAGATGAAGGTGATCTAGCATGCACCGCTCGATGTACCACACAGACGGAATGACATTAGACAGCTGTTAGTAACGGTCCTGTCTACCTCTTAAGCAAGCTATAGTAAGCAAGTTTTCTTATAGTTTTGAACTGCGCGTTGTGAATACACACCAGGCCCGTGTGAGTGCTTCTAATAACGGGATCAACCTCCTAGAACTCAGCATTCATTATCTGAAGTTTAATTTAAAGTAAACAAACAAGAGCCAATATGTCTGTCAGCCGTGCTCCGTGAACGAAACATTTCTAGTCTACTTTACACACTACTCTATTGTTCAAGCATCCCGACAGCAAAGTCATATTAGATTTTACGTCTACCTCAAAAGCCCCTGGTTTAATTCTGTTACACAGTGGGGTGGAAAAGCAATAAGGAATTCAAATCTCTTTTCAGCAAGGACTCGGTTCTTATTCCAGCCAGGATCAATAACCCCAAGAAGGATTTTAGTTGAATGCCCCAGTTCCTGCACGTATCAGAAGAACTAACCGAAGGCGAATAGTCCGACGATTAAGGCCCAGAACAAGTTTATCAGTCCCGTGAATAAGTCACCGTCACACAGACTGGTGTACTCGTTATGTTTAATTCAAAAGAGAAGTTACTGTGCTATCCTTGTATGCACTAGGTCTCGCGTTGAACGATCGCTGTTACCACTACCATACTATCAACAGCAAAATGGGATATCCTACAGGACCGTCTACTATCTTTCTCATTGCCAGGCAGACGGAGAACAAGATGATAAAACAGCCGGGAAAACGACAGACCGTATACGCAGGAAGAATGCGTAATTTCAGACTTCCGCCGCGAAGTAGATGAGATCTGCGCTCTTCAGAGATATTCCGCAGCGTATAGTGGCAATCACCGGTGTTTCGGGGCCCGTAAGGTTGTCCCGAAAAGTCGGTAAGGAATTACCACTGTACACCGCGTAATATCCCAGAAGAGCGCAGATCCCACGCAGGGAGAAGTCGCAACAACAACAACAATAACAACGCACTTGATTTTTTACAATGATGGCACTTGAACGAGAAAATCGTAAGTAAATTCTCACCAGTCGAGCGGCAGAAATTCATATTCGGTCTGAGTGATTAGTGCGGATAGGACAAAGAAAGACTGACAGACACGGACGGACAGACTGACAGGTGCAGCAAACAGGCTAATCCCTGGTGTCAATTCCAGTAAGTATTGAATGTTCGGAGTAAAGAGAATAGAATCGCATATTTGTTGGTTGAAATCAGTTGTAACCAAGGACTGGAACCGCTATCGTCAAGCTTTTGCAGTATGTAGCCCTTGGATTTTCAGTTGTCGCAACAATACCCTTCAGCATTTAAGGTATTAAGACGATGCCGAACGACGCCGGCATGGGAGGTAAAGACTGACACTTCGTAGGTTGCGTGGAGGCTTCTGAGACGAAGACAGCTACAAAACACACACAAAGTTTCGAATTTCTGGTTACACCAGAACACCTGTTCTGTGAAAACTAAAGATATGGATCAAAATTTTATCTTTAAGAAGATGGTCTTGAAATACCCAGCATTTCAAGAAACACGTACAGTACATTACCATGGTCATTGCAGTCCAGTACAAAACTTTATTCTCAGTCGGCCGAAAGCAGCTCATAACGTGATATTTTGTGTATGTCTAATGCAGTACACGCCGGTCCCAGTGCTCGCGTGGTCTAAGACGTAGGTCTACGGCCGCTCGCCTGCTGAGATTGTGGGTTCGAATCGCACCGGGGGCATGCATGTCTGTCTATTGTGAATGCTGTGTGATGTCAGGTAAAGGTCTTTGCGATGCACTGATCATGCATCCAGTGGAGTCCTACCGACTGTGATGCGTCGTTGTGTGTGATCTAGAAACCTCAAGAATGAGGAGGCCATGGCCCGCGTTGGGCCGCAGCGCCAGGGGGGGGGGGAGATGCATTATACATATTATCTCCCCATTCAAGCTGCCGTCTCGTCCCTTCAGGCTGGGCCTTCCAACGCCACAGAAATAACACGGAACGGTTCAATATTTCCCCAGTGCACAGGCGATCCACATGACAGTTCGGTTACTTGCTATCATCGGACAGAGCTACCAATTACGATGACAGATCAATACGCGAAAACGCAAAAGCTAAAACCGGAAATTGAAATCCCCAGACGCAATGTTTGTTCGGCGGTATTTATGGTAGTTACTCAATATCTGGTACCAGAGTTTCCTGGCCGAAGTGTCAGTTCTAGAAGACAAGCACCACTAACTGGAGCATAATTCAAGTTAACTGAACCCTTACTCTACTGGGAATAGCTCAATCAATAAAACGAACGACCACAGAGTGGGCCACCAGGGAATCGAGGCCCGGTACAGGTAGAAATTTTCATAGTTGAATAAAAGACCAACTTGATGTCACGTGCTATTTTATTTCACTTCTTATGTACTCAACATGTTTCGGACATTAATATATCCATCATCAGGAGCTTGCAACTGTGCTGTTGAATTACAACATCGGTCGTTTTGTCCTCGTTTCGTTGTGTGTTGGAGATGTGGTGCGGTTGGGTTTGAGTAGTGTCCGTGTTGCAGGTTGAAGAACAAAACGACCGATGTAGTAATTCAACAGCACAGTCGCAAGCTCCTGATGATGGATATACTAATGTCCGAAACATGTTGAGTACATAAGAAGTGAAATAAAATAGCAAGTGACATCAAGTTGGTCTTTTATTCTTCAACTATTACAATAATGCACGGTCCAATAAACATAAGAAATTTTCATCTTTGTCATCACGTTCAGGCAGCTGGTGACTCCACCTGACCCTGCGAGTTACATGCAACAGTGTACAATGCAGGCGCTGCACAAAACTAGGCCAGGGAGTTCAGCGACTGACTGCTGCAGGTTTTTTTGTCTTCTTTATTGTACCACCAGTCTAGTACAGACTATAAGTACACTTAACCTTATATAATACGCTGATATCGCATGACCTGTGGAGTAATATTCCATTGAATAGTCTCACATCAGATGTTCTCGTACCTGTGTACGAATCTTATGAGAACCGTTTGTTAGTTCAGTTGATTTGAATCGTTTTAATCTTCTTGGTTCTTCTTCTTCTAGTAGTGCGGGTATGAGTTCGATGGGATGTGTGGTTAGCTTTCCTCGGTATTTGGTGCTGAAGTGAGTTATTTCTGCGTTAACTGTGGGGTATCTGTAGATCGGTGTGTAAAATAGTGTTCGGTACATACCGTGGGGCGTTTACGATTGATCTGAGGACTTTATTTTGAAATCTTTGCAGTATTTCAATGTTGGAATTAATTGCTGTACCCCAGAGGGGGATGCCGTATGTCCAGATGGGCTTTAGGATGGTTTTGTATATTAGTAGTTTATCTTCTAGTGACAGCTTCGATTTTCTTCCTCTGATCCGGTACACGCGGTGGAGTTGCAATCCAAGCTGTTTTCTTTTGGTAAAGATGTGTTTTTGCCATGTCAGCCTGCGGTCAAGGTGGATGCCTAAGTATCTGGCAGTTTCTCCCTGTGGGGTATGTTGTCCATTTAATGTAACTGCGGGACAGGTTTCACGTTTCAAGGAGAGGGTAATATGGGTCGATTTATTTTCATTGGCTTTTATGCGCCATCGTTTTAGCCACTTTTCTAACTGATTATGTGGTGTTGAAGGTTTATAGAAGCAGTGATGGCCTCTTGATGTGAGGCTAGAATTGCCGCATCATCGGCGAAGGTTGCCGTCATCGTTTGCTCAGTTTCCGGCAAGTCGGCTGTGTATACCGAATAGAGTATGAGTCCGAGGATGCTACCCTGTGGTACTCCAGATTGGATGGTGTGCATTGCAGTGTACTCTTCTTGATATCGTACTTGAAAAGTCCTATCAGTGAGACACGACTTCAGTATCATGTATGCCGGGTGTGGGAATGCATGTTTTAGTTTGCAGAATAGGCCTGCGTGCCAGACTTTGCCGAAGGCTTGGCTTATATCGACGAAGGCCGCTGAGCAGTAACGTTTGTTTTCCAGATCGTTGTAGATTTTATGAACTATTCCATGAGCTTGTTCGATGGTTCCGTGTTTCTTTCTAAATCCGAACTGGTGGGACGGTATAAGTTTGGTTTCTTCTATAATGGGTGTTAATCGCTGAAGCAGTATCTTTTCTAGGATCTTACTGCTGCAGGTGAATCGCGAAATTTGCTGGGTTTGTTGCTGCTGCCTTACGGGCTACACAGAAGTATTATTTTGCCCGTCGTTTTATGTGGTGGGAAAATTGGTCTCTAGGTTAAGAAAATAATCCGGGAAGAGACTGTTTCATTTTGAAGTGAACGCAGACATCAACTGCTAACAAAATCAACATAATACACGTATTCTGGATCACAACTACGTTAACTGTTTAATTCTTACACGTTTCGGCCTCAATGATCATCCTCAGGGAGACTACTCTAGATACTATTCGAAAGCACCAAGATTTTGCACTATTTTAAAATACAAGGATTTCCTTGTGTAAATTACTACACAGAGTGCTAGAGGAGTTGTGGACATTGCTGTAAGGGACAATTCCTTGGCCTTTGTGATCAAAAGAGCTCACATTAACAAGAGTCCTATTCACAACGGTTACTGTGCTATGGGTATTTCGTAATTGTTGTAAAGACACTTGGGTGAATCGCGCGCGTACAATTCGTCGGCTTCATAAGGCTGTATTACACTCAAGGCGACCTTGCCAGCTGGCGGATAATGCACACCAATTCCACACTCATCTCTGCATCTTTACGCACACTAGTCACAGCCAGCGGCAAGGCGCGTTGCGCAACAGGCGTGGGACTTTCGAAAACTTGCCTTAATATAGGCTGTGTAGATTAGAGGTAGTTTCTTTAATGAAGTTAGATTTAGAAGTTAAATTTATCAGATAATGTGCCTGTTTGTTATTTTATACGTATCTTTTCAGTGATCCTTATCTTCTATTCCAAGTTGCAAGCGGTCGTAACTCTATTACCGTTAAAGATCGGACAAATGTTTATACGAAACTCTCCGATCACAAAGACCTTGGAAATCGTCTCCTACACTTACGTACACAACTCATCAAACACCCTGTGTATACTGTTTATCTAAAGTTTTTACTAAAAGCTAATTACACGATTCCGCGATTTGAATTATTAAGTACTAGGTAGGTGTTCTATAACGTGTCCTGTATATATTAATTAAATTGATTAATAATTGGATATTACATTCACGTTGCTCTGTGGACAATGTGGCCACTCATGTGTGCAGATACCGCTACGTGTGTGAATTGATTAGCCGTAACTGCAGAACGTGTAGCAGTCACACACCCCACTGTTGTGTCCGACCGACAAATTACATTCGCCAGTTCAATGATGCTAAACCCTTACGTGGCGCCCGCGAATTACTATAATAGGTCTTTGACACGTTTATAGCGTTTCATTCTAAAAACTCGTCAATGGCGCAGTGCCTTTGCTAGCGGTATGCAAACTGTACTTCTGTTGTCACGTGGTCAATCTCGTCTACAAAATTCTGCAGAAGATCATAATATAAAGACAGCTGAACAAAAACCCTTCGAAATAGTGTTGATATTGAAATACTTGGAAAAGACAGTAGCAATGCATTCATAAGAGCAATGAGAGGAGATTGACTGAACGAATCGTGCTTCCAATCGTTTGAAGGTATATCTTCTGTTACTTGTACTTATGGCTGTATGTGCCTGCGTAACGTGGTTTCTCAAACAGGAGGAAAACGCAGAAGGGGTGTGTTGGAGAACGGGGTACTGAGAGCACCTGGACGGACGACACGAGGGGGTAATCGAAGCGTCATAATTTGGTTTTCACGAAACAAATCAAATAAAAAAGGATGAGACAAACGAGGCATGTAGCATGTATGGGAGAGATCAGAAGATATTGGTCACTGCGCACTGAAGAGAACTCTTTCGAGACTAAAGGGAATTACTTGCGAAGCTGTTTGACTATCAGCTTCCCATGACGGACTGTACTTCAGTGAAGTGGTTAGGATACGTACTTAACAATTATTCATACGGTTTAATGAGGTTTGGCCCACCGCAGAAATAAAGTAAAAGAGATTACCAGACGAGATACTGGCTATATAGTCGCAATGACCTGAAAACTGTCACATTCATGAAACAAAATAATTTGGTTAGGTTAGGTTAGGTTAGGTTACAGGCCTGATCGAACTATAAACTGCTGGTAATGCACGGCGTTCCTACAAAATATCTGGAACAGTAGAGAACATTTCACATTCCCTGAAGTTTTGTCATTCTAAAAAGAGCACTGCAATTGTACAAAATGCCTTCCTTCATAATGCAATCCTAACACAACCAACGACTACGAAGGGACCTACCAGAAAGGACTTCAAAGCTAACTGCTCACATTAATTTCCTTGGACAAAAATTCGCCAAGTTCATTCCTCCTTCCATTGCAGGTTACATGCCATGGCAATTGGACAACTGCCACCCCATTCACAACTTATCTTTAATAATTGTGACCGAGGGTTCGGGGAGTTTTAGCAGTGTTGCCACAATGCACCACTAAGTTTCATTCGCAATTGGCACACCAGCACACAATTTATGGTATGGAAAATCGGCTACATATCATTTCGTGACAACTACGCCCCGCCTGCAGTTTACCGCCACAACACTTGCCTCAGGATCCGTAGGCCGTATTAGACGGGTGCCCTGAAAAATCGAAGGATATGTCAATTTGTCTTCATCAGGGTGACGATGGAGTCAAGAGTACCGGACCCAGCTCTTTGATTCTGCAGATATCAAATTACACGTCCCATGCACATTCACAGGGTTTGTTTGGTTAAAATGGTCAGGTAGCCATCTGACGGGGCCGGTCCCAATGGCCGCACGGTCTAAGGCGTGCGTCTGCGGCCGCTCTCCTGCTGAGATTGTGGGTTCGAATCCCAGCGGTGGCATGATTATGTCTGTTGTGATTGTCGTGTGTTGTCGGGTAGAGGTCTCTGCGACGGGCTGATCACTCGTCCAGAGGAGTCCTACCGACTGTGATGCGTCGTTGTGTGCGATCTAGAAACCTCGTGAATGAGGAGGCCCTGGCCCATTCGGGGCTGTCGCGACAAAAACAAACAAACAAACAAACCCATCTGACGGCAGTATATTAAGGCACAAATAGAGATGAACTAGTAAATTAAAGTATTTTCTTAAGATTAATAGGCTTACACACTTGGTTTTGAAAACAAATGGACTATGGACATACTCTTCGATGAATGAATTAATGAAAGAGTGAGTTAAATAACTAACCCACAAGGCGTTGTTACCCTCCTCAGCCCGGCGTTTCTGGTCACAACCAAAGAGGCGTACATGAAAACATCAACAAATAAACCTGCCTTCATATCATACACCTTTCACGTAGTCGACAGCCAACATCGCCAACGTCTAACCACAACGCACAAAAATGCAACACGACATCGTCATTTCTTATGTTTTTCAAAGCTAAGCAAGCAAATGAGGGTTCGGTTCTTCTGGCGCGTGACGCTGCGTCATTCGTAAGTCTTTCCAGATGTTCCTTCTAAAGACGGGAAAGTCTTACCGAATGACGCAGCGTCACACGCCATAAAGAGCGGAACACTCAGTATGTCAACTAAACCAATTACAACCGCCCACACAACCACGACCCATGTACGTCACCTCCACGCTATATACTTGCACATGTCCAATACTTAAAGACAGTATACATTGCTTACTGTCAATACTGAGATTTTAGTTTATAAATTCATAACCCTGTGTGTTGAAATTACACTTTGCACACAAACTACATGTTTCAGCACCGAAGTGCCATATTCGGGGAGTTATTACACGAAGGTGTGCATAAACTCACAGCCCACACACAACTGTATCAATTAGCAACAATCAACCATATAAATTATTCATTGCAGAATTACATATGTGGCCACATTTACCAACATTTTATCACAACAAACCATTACTATATTGTATTTTACCATTTTAATAATTCATAACTTTAGATAACACAACTTGTAAACTCCCTGAAGATGTTGTATTAACACCGACACGTGTCGGAGTAATTTTAATATAAATTTATAGTACTTGTTGGTATATAATAAACATTTATTATTCAATATGCACGGTATGAACATAAAAGCAATCAGCTGCATGTTTCTGCCGAATACAGCCTGTATTCAGCCTGGTGATGGCTTATAGATATAGTTGTTCTTATAATAAAACCAACTAGATGCACTAAATTCTCAAATTTACTTTCGGAATGAAACTCTACGTGTTTCGGACAGTTCCTCTGTCCATCAGCAGGATCAGAACGGAACGTTCCATCCTGATCCTGCTCGCAAGCTGCCAGCAAACCTGTATAACATATACCATTGCCGTGTGTACAGTGGAAACTCCTGATGATGGACAGAGGAACTGTCCGAAACATGTAGAGTTTTATTCCAAAAATAAATTTGAGAAATTAGTGCATCTCACTGGTTTTATTATAAAAATTTATCACGATGCACGGTTGGTCACCTGCACGTCAGATATAGTTGTGTTTGGACCGTGACTTTACATTCTTCTTTCTCCACATGTGTATGTACACACAAAGGGGATGCCTTGCCTGAAACGGTGCGCAAGCCAACCTGCCAATAAATGTTATGTTCGTTCGTATAAGCATTAATTAAAACGTTACTGCATGGAGAAGAGTCCTTTGAGAAGCTAAACTGTTCTCAGCTAGTCAAAAAAAATCCCCACATTCTATGGAATACGAAGATTCATTACCGCATTCACAAATGCCCGCCACCTGTCCCTACCCTGAGACAGATCGATCCAGTCCATGCCCCCACATCCCACTTCCTGAAGATCCATCTTAATATTATCCTCCCATCTACGCTGGGTCTTCCAAGTGGTCTGTTTCCCTCAGTTATATGGTTAAAATACATAAAATTCGCTGTTTTATGTGTAAGGAACAAAACTTCCAACTTCGATATGAATTGGTGAATAAAGAATTCTTATTACGGGAAAATAAAAATGGACTGGAACAACTAACCCATGTAACCAACTCCACGAAGCATTGCCCTTCGTGAGAGGCTAGTTGTCGCTTTGCTGACCGAGGAATTCAACACTTTTTATGTAACCGTAAGTCCAAAACCACGTCGGCAAGCGTCCGTCTCTGTTCCACATCTTGCAAAACTGAAATGGAATGGGGCACGCGGTGGCACTTTTCGTTGAGGCAGTGCGCTACAAGCCAAAATGTCGCAGGTTCGATTCCCGATGAGATGACTTAATTCTTCTAGGCCCCACTATGGCCCTGGGGTCGACTTAGTCTCCGAGAGAAATGAGTACTTGGGACATCTTCTGGGGCTAAGGCCGCCGGTGCGTAGGGCTGACAATTTAGCCACTTTCAACTGCCGACTGTCAAGAAATTCTGGGATCCTCAACCTTCCGGAGTCCTAAGGGCTTGCCCAGGCCTGTAGAAGGATTGTTCTGCTTTAATTCAGCAATACAACAGAGACGTATCATAACAGCAGCCAGGAGTGGAAATGTATACGTCACATCATAATTCAAGCATTTTACAAACGCGTCAGTTGCGATTCTTGTACCTTCTTGACGTTCATATTTATTGGTAGGCCTACTTCAAGAATACAAGGTAGACGCCTTATCGTGCTGCCTGAGGCACATTCGCCTTCAACTTCTACGTACAGCGAGGGATAAGTCCATAATTTATTTGGCGTCCCGGAATTTTTAAACAAAGGCTCAATCCATTTTCTGACATTACAACGTGATAGCGAAACTCCTTTGTTTCTCTTCTTACAGCGGTCTGATGAAATATTTCAGTAGCCACTGCACAGAATGCCGCGGGATCTCTCATGTTCACTGTGCTTTCACTTGTTTGCGAAGGTTCGTGGTATTTGTTATGGACACAAGCTAAAGCGTTCTCTTCTTGCATAAACTGGAAAACTAGCTCAGAGCTGACGCAACAAATCATTCTGCTACAAACTACTCGGTAAATTTAAGAGTAAATGAATGTGTGAGAACTTGCGACGTCTATTGCCTGACATGTGCAAGTTTCTGTGCGCAATCTTTAGAAGCGTCATCCCCGTTGTGTTATATATACAACTGAGGAGGTGTTTTTTGTTCAAGTCAAAACACAACTAAGTTGTAATGTTTTTATTGTTATACTGACGACATGTTTCGGCCTTGACAATGGGCCATCTCCAGGTCACAAGACTTACATTTGAGGATATTATACAGTGTGATTTATAAAATGAGATTATGATAAGCTATAATTCAACGAGATCTCGTTGTCGTTCAATTTGAATGTGAACGATAACGACATCTCGTTGAATTACAGCTTATCATATCTCATTTTATAAATCACGCTGTATAATATCCTCAAATATAAGTCTTGTGACCTGAAGATGGCCCACTGTCAAGGCCGAAACATGTCGTCAGTTTAATAATAAAAACATCATAATTTAGTTCTGTTTTGACTTGACTTGAACAAAAAACACCCTTCCTCAATTCTGTGCACAGTGCAACCCATAAATTAATAATCACACAACGTCCAATTTATAAGCAATTCTTATATTTACGATTACGTAACATATGTCAGGCGTCAACTGAAACATTCACACTGTGTTTTTCTTCGCAACTGTTCACCATACAAACACACACCGCACAACAGCTGTATGGATACACTTGTAACGTAATGCCACAATTTCACAAGACAACTTAGATGGATTTTATCCTACGCGGGTACGTAACCTGACATCTCACCATGAAGCAGGGCGTGTAACAACTGGATGTCCTAAATCAGGAGTATCCAACCCGCGGCCACATGTGTAAATTCATTCATTCAGTCTGTATTCTGTATAACGACCGGTTCATAGCCCCTTCCAAAGCGAAATCTCCACACAGAAAATACCTAACAAATTTACATATTCTTCACCAGCCTGTAACCATACAAAATCTTGGATTAGTGATATTAATGTCAAATTTTCATTATGAAAATATTCAAAGCGCACGTCCTGGGAGTTGCGTATTAGGTCCACAGTTAGGTTTAAACACTAGAAGCCCAAATATTGCAGAAAACCACCATCACACGCACTCCAGGCCAATACTGTTGCATTCAAATGAATAGCCTAGATTTCCACAAGAAAACATCTAGTCCCAAGAAAGCTGAAAGGAAGAAGAACGGGCAGGTACATAATAAAATTTACAGTTTGTACTCATCACATAATGCAGGTAGGATGACTTAAATGATATCAAAGCAACAAACAATAAGCACGAGAAAACTGAAAATTTTGTAAAATGTGGATGCGGACTTTTAAAAATATAATTTCGGAAGCTTGGGTACAGCCGAGCCGCTGTCATCGACTGGATAGCGTCCTTGCTTCCTGCGCTTTAGAATTAATTTCATACTTAGAGAGCAAAGCAGTAAAACAGAAAACAAACACTGGAAGAAAAGAAGTAAAGAAGCAAGGAGAGTAAGAAATGAAACATACGGTGAGAGTAAAAAAGTAGGAAGAAGAACAGAGTGGAAAAAACGGATAAGAAAAAAGCATGGTAAGAAAGAAACGAGAATGTGGAAACAAAGGCAACGCAATAATAGGAAGGACGGACAATGTATTTCCAAGCCTTCTGTAGGAAAGCACCCTATGTCAATGATAGTGCTCTTCCCTGCTTCCTGACCAAACGTGACTGCCTCAGGTGAAGGCTGGAAGCAGCCACGTGCAACAGCCGAAGCAAGCTTGTCTTGTCGAAAGGCTTTAAGGTCGAGGGGGGGGGGATCAGTCCCAAAACCCAGAGCCACAAATTAATTGTTATATGCCGTATAACATGTACACAAGCCAATCAAAGTTACGTTTAAAAATTCCACTCCTGCTGTCTCGTTAGATCGCCTGCACAATTAGACAGTTCAGTTATATCGCAGCATCCCATTAAATTAAACGGACAGTCGATTGGGATAACAAGCGAAGCCCGATTCCAGAGTACAGCTTAAAATCTGCATATGTTATCTGTCACAAGCAGTAAGACCATTTAGACTCATAATGCAGAAACAGAAAACATCTGTCACTAGTGACACTGTGCTCATTCGCACGTCACAGAACAAAGCAACTATTTAACAATAAACTCCAGTAATCATTTAAAAACTGTACTAAAGGAGATATCAAAAGCAGATTAAATTTGAGGGGAGCAGTCGACCATTGTAGATTGGTTTCAGCAGTGGCGTGCATGTGGGTCAGGTCTTCTGGGATGTTATGCTGCGTCACTGGTGTTTGGTTACCGAAGTTTAGAAACCACTACGACGTGCCGAAACGTCGGCAACCTAAGATCCAGTGACGCAGCGTCACATCACAGAAGAACTGATGCCCCTTTTACCGTTCCGCTCGCAATGTTTTGTCTACTAAAAATTCGAAATGTGGGTCTTCAAGCAAAGCTACAGCTCTACTTCCAGTTCTTCATGACCGCGAAACTTGGTTTAAAACGATACACGCATGTGAGGAACTGAGAATGAGTGCTGCCAAGAAGAGACACAAGGAACACAACGGCAGTAACAGGCGAATCCAGAAAAGGTCACAAGTTCTAGCCTCTACCACACATTATTAGGAAGATTAAATAAATACGATGACAGGAACATGTATTATGGAAGGAGAGTTAGTAAATGCATGAACAATAGCTGCAAAATCTGAACAGAATAGACCACTTGGAAGATCTAGACGTAGACAGAGAGACAACAATAAAATTAATATTACTGGAACGGGGTAAGAGGATGTGAACTGCTGCCAGAGGGTCCTATGGCAGATTGTATAAATAGGATAACGAGCTATTCCTACAATAAAAACCAACGAGATGGGCTATTTTTCTCAAATTTATTTTGGTATATGACTCTATATGTTTCGGACAGGTTTACTGTCCATCATCATGAGTCTAGTACTGTATACACAACAAAGGTGTTTGTCATACAGGTTATGCTGACTGTCTGCCAGCGAGATCAGGATGGAAATCCTGATCTCGCTAGCAAGCAGTCAGCACAACCTGTATGACAAACACCTATTGCTGTTTTGACGTTTTGTTGACCGTGCATCTCAGTAGATTTATCTCAGTATTTAACCAACTTAATGCACAAAATTTGTTTCACAATAAGTTTTATTTCATGCCTCTACATGTTTCGAGCACATGTGCTCATCATCAGGAGGTCAAAATTGCATTACACAG
>Ga0131853_10006261_pt1 | contig 21512 bp, 12 predicted proteins | sample TergutLab28metaG_FD_92764 | JGI IMG/M metagenome (GOLD analysis project Ga0131853, IMG submission 92764) | Labiotermes labralis P1 segment gut microbial communities from Petit-Saut dam, French Guiana - Lab288 P1 (version 2) (version 2) | ecosystem: Host-associated > Arthropoda: Insects >... | reverse complement strand
GTTACAGTTTTTAGTACTCCTGATGATGGGTGCTGTGACACCCGAAACATGTAGAGTGACTTTGCAGTAAATAAATATCTGCATACTGTTGCATCTGGTTGGATTTTTATTAACATTGAATAAAGATGCACGGAACCGTGAGCTACAAAAAGAAAAGAGCTCGTATTATTTCTTGATCTGTCGATTGCGCCATGCTGAATTTCGGGAAATTAGTCTTGTTGAATTTCTTGGACTGCGAGAGAAGCAGCTAGAACTTCAGATTTGCCTTAGTCACTGCTTTTTTAGTGCAGCAACTTGCCACATTGAAAATATATATACCACTTGAAGACGGACATTTTTTGTTGTTTCAAACAGCATGAAATCTCATTCGCACTGCAGCCACAGACTCTGCTGCCTTTTACCACACCACACACCTGGCTTCCTGCATGCGAGACGCCACATTACACACCTGTGGTGTCTGGACCACAGATGGCTAGACTCAGAATCTGAAATAACTCGATCTCAATGCTTAACTATACAAACTACCTGAATGAATTTAGCTTTATTTTCTGTGCTCTTCAGTTCGTTGTCAATATTACATTAAAGTTCCCTACACTCTTATAATAAAACCAACGAGAAATACTAATTTCTCAATTTTATTTTTTGGAATAGGACTCTACATGTTTCGGACAGTATCTCTGTCCACCATCAGGAGTCCAGCACTGTACACACAGCAATAGGTATAGGTCATACGGTTATGCTGACTGCTTGTATGCGGGATCAGGATGGAGGCTTCTCTTTGGTTTTATTGTAAGAATATATCACGTAGCACCGTCCTCAGAATGTCAAATTGCCCTACACATATCACATGCTCACCCTATATGGATAGAGACGTGGAATAACATAATTGGCCATGTTTAAAACCTAACGTTATTGGATTCCCTAATGAAGTCGATAATTTTCTATTGATTTACGATTTGGTACTCACATGACAAAAGAAATTTATAAGTAATCTTATGATAGTCGAAACATGTATCTAAAAATTGTAATGGAGTCCGTTTAGGTAACTAAAATCCCTTATTTTTCTTGTTTATTCCAGATCGAAAGTTGGACAATGTTTGACTACCACTGTTAATTTTGGTTTGATTTTTTTTTTAATGCTTTGAGAGTCGCGCATGGCCAGTACATTACAGAGGACTTTTTGTTGATCAACCAACCAGTCATATCATACCCGGATATTTTACACGCAGGGTACCAGTATAAAAGACAAGCGATAAAGATGGTCGTGACGTGATACAGAAAATAGGATAAGCTTCATCGTTGGCCGTGTGCGGTACTTCACCTGCCACCAACGCCCAGCGCGAGCGAGGTGAGATGCAAGTACGTAGCATCTAAGTAACGGTTAGGTGTCACTAGGGCAGCAGAGTCGCTCTGTTCCTCGTCACTGCATGGTGCAGTGCAGTCCATCGCGGAAGGCAGGCATTTCGGAAAGAAGAAAACTCGAAAACTTATCAGAACAGGAAACCAAATACGTATATTAGATAAGTGTTTTATGAAACAGGTCCTCTTTTTTTTTCGATAAGAGTTCAGGGGTTTTTCAGAGCAGAAATCCTGTTGCTTCCATCTTTATTCCTACAAATATGTTTGTTTTGTAATTTTTATTTTAGTTTCTTTATTCGAAGGATTTGTTAAATACGTTAAACATGTCGGTTATAAACACACAGTTTCTTGTTTGTAGTCATGTTTGTAATTAGCAGTTTACAAACACCTACCACTTCGTATGGTATGTAGCCCTAAAATTAATTTTTGTAAATACTCTTAACTCAAATTTCATATGTTTCGTTGTAGTGTCTCGTTATCATAGCCATCAGACGGAAAGCTAAAAGAATTTGCTAATGGCCGTCAGGACAATGTGTTACATTCAACAAAAAATATTATATTAACTGAGATGTGTACTGTTATAATTACTTTACCGAACATTATTGCAGGGGTCCAAAATGAACGGCTGCAATGCCGCTGTCCCCCATTAGAGTCGCACGCCCCTCAGGTTCTTATTAGTGTTTGCAGGAAACTAAAACGTAAGGTTTTGTTTTGTCCTTCCGTGTTATAGCACATACACAAATTTGTATCAGTGAATCCTGCAGAAATGTATCCGTAATTATTCTTGTGCCTGCCATGCTGCTCACAGACGAGGTAGTTACTCGTGTTGGCGTCACGAATTTCCATGATAAACTTTTGTGGAAAGTTGTCAATCGACGAGGAACAGTTCCCTTGCGCCGTCAACAACACGTTTCAAGATATGCGTGAGTGGGCATAATAGGAAATCCACTGGTAGATCGTCACGTTTCCCAGCAAAGGGCGACAGGGTCAGTCTATGACAGTACTTTCACACATTGCCCTTAGAGGGGTGCTAGACGATGTCCCATTGCCGGTAGGAGTGTTCGTGTGATGTTCCAGCGAAGAGTAGCACCGCTTTTTAAATGCTTCGTAGTAACAAGTGTCCTGGACTAACGGCAGGTCAAAGCGGAGAAGCTGCATGACCCGCAAAGTCAACTGACTTTAACCCTTTGGACTGTTATATACATGGCTGTCTTGAAGTATTTTGTGTGCTACGACAGCAGAGAGTAGAAGACGGCGAGTTAATTCGTAACAAGCTCAAAACTGCACATACAGTGTCAGGCATTTGTCACACCGTTACTGCTACCTGCTGCTAGCCTGGCAGGCAGCAGTAACGGTGTGACAAGTACATGACGCTGTATGTGCAGTTTTGAGCTCCTGATGATGGACGTAATTCGTAACAAGCTCAAAACTGCACATACAGCGTCAGGCATTTGTCATACCGTTACTGCTACATGCTGCTAGCCTGGCAGGTAGCAGTAACTGTGTGACAAGTACATGACGCTGTATGTGCAGTTTTGAGCTCCTGATGATGGACGGAAAACCCGTCTGAAACATGTAGAGAGTCTTACAGACAAAAATAAATTGAGAAATGTTGCATTTTGTAGGTTGTTCTCTGCGAATATATTAGCGATGCACGGACCTATGAATGTTAAAAATTTCAACGTTTGTTGGCGTTCAACTCCCAAATAAACTGAGAATTGCGCTCTTCTGGGTTATTACGCAGCGAGTAGTCGTAATTTCGTACCGAAGTTTCGGGATTCGACGTCGGTAAGAAATTACCACTAATGTCTCCGTAATAACCCACATGAGCCCTGTTCTCATCTACTTCGTGGTGAAAGTCTGAAGTCACTTACCCCACATATAGTGCTTTTGTGGGGTTCAGAAACACTCTGTGCAGTTGAGGTTTTGTTTGAGCGGTAAATTGCTCCAAAATGCTCCGTCTTGGTAACGTTTCAGTAGACCAACTAGTGCTATAACCCTTAAGTAAACGATCGCCCTTTCTGTCGAACCACCCACTGTCGCAGAACGACCCCGTTTCCAGCACGAATGATAATGGCAATATTGATGCAAAACCACGTGCAGCAGCGAACATATCAACTGCCTGCCAAGTTCTGAAGGACCTACATATACACTTCTAATTCTTATCCATTCGATAGATCCAAATCGTTAAAATTTACATACGCAACCGCAAGACTTTCAAAAACAGTTCCAAGGTTACGAATAATTGAGAGGACAAAGAAATCAGTCGATGCCCTTGATCAGTGGCACACACTGTGATAACTGGAACAATGGTTCGTTTTGTTTTGCATTTGCGTTTTGGTTGAGAAAGGGTAAATTTGAGTAGCAAGGTAATATACACCCTGATTATAAAAAAGCCAGTTGCACAGTTCACACCATGAAGGTACGTAAAGGAATTGGAGGTACAGTTCCACTCATTCTTAACGTGGGAGCTAGATAGAGGGGAGATGTCAACATCAGGCTCCGGCAGCTTTACCATAGGGAAAGGGCACCGATATTCATTGAATGGGAGCCTGGGGGGGGGGGACCTCAGAGCTGGTCTGAATCATCTGGAGAATGGAGAAAGCCTCTGGCCCTAGCCTGGAATATGTTTGTGAACAACGCTTTAATTTCACACCGTCGTTTACACCTGTTTAAAGTTGGCAGCCTTTGCTCAGGTAAGGCTAGACGTCACTGTAACACGATTTTGCACTGCATGTTTGATGACAAGACAGAAATACGTTCTTTTATGCTTGTATTTCCAGGTCATTTTCCATATTAGCTTCTAACGAGGTTTTCTACATTTTTCTTCGTGACGTTCATGTTTCCGCCGATAGCCTTAGTTACTGGAATCAATACAAACCCATCACAGGCGATAAAACATTTTGTAAGACAATTTTGATGATTAAATGCGTACGTAAACACGACACATTCCATCATTTTGCAATTCTCGTGATGTTCTTCAAATGCGTTGCTCCTCTGCCACACCCATCTCTCGCCACTTTTGAATTCGAAATCTCAATGGCTACCATCTATACCGACATTAAAAACTCTGCATGTTGCACACATAATGTATTTATGTGTTCCTTATGATTCTCACGATAACCAATTGGTGTTTCTCTATACAGCATTAACCGACTGGCAATGCTGTGTGAAGTTGGGACTGAGCTGTTAACGTAGACTTTTGTTCAGAATAAATTCTAATTGTAATTCTTTGGTTCTTTATTCGTGTCCTGGTCTTGTTCGTCTCTGGATTTGTTGTAGTATTGTCCCTGTATGTGTGCTTGTGCTGAGTTTGTAACTGGCTACCGCGCTGTTGAGTCAGCACGTAAATAAATATTGAAAATTGCTGCTTTGAAGGTTTAACCTAAAAGGACATTCTGCGTCTGTGGTCTGGTTGTTAGGCGACCTAAGCTAGTATTTCACAGGATTGTCGTTTTGGGGATTTTCCAATCGTGAAGCAGCACTACACAGTGTCAAAACCCTTAACTCCTTCCTTCATCCCCCATCCCTTAAAAATCCAGCACTTGAACAACGTCCGTGTAAACGTGAAAATCGTTTACTTTAAATTTACTACAGCCAATTGTTTCGGTTGTGGGCCCGGTAGCTCAGTCGGTATAGCGACTGACTAAGGGCTGGACGGTCCGGGATCGAATCTCGGTGGTGACGAGATTTTCCGCCCGTCCAGACCGGCCCTGGGGCCTACCCAGCCTCCTGTAAAATGGGCACCGGGTCTTTCCCGGGGGTAAAGTGCGGCCGGGGCGTGCTGCTGACCACTCACCCCCTTCTAGTGCCGCGGTCTTGGAAGAGTAGAGCTATACGTCTACCCACCCTCTAGGCCACACCGGGCCTGTAACAGGATCACTTTACTTTACTTTTACTTGTTTCGGTAACTGTTTCTTTTCTTGGCTGGATTCCTTTTTCATTTTCCGCATTTAACCATTCGAGGGCAAAGTGCGGCTCACTCTTAAGGAATTGTGAATTAACAAGTTTTTGTTATTAATTTATACTTTCTTTTAAGAAAATTCCGGGAAAGAGAGAGATTTCACGAGTAATTAAAAGTTCGTGTCGTTGTCTCTTTATACCGTAGGCTATCAGCCACACTTTGATGGTAATCTGAATTACTCTACCTAGTGTTATTTTAGTAATCGTGTCTGTTCAGTTAGAATTAATAAATAAATAAAGTTTAATTGCTTATCTGTACGAGATCAGGCATGCTAGATGTGACAGTATCAGGACTCTACAATGTTCCTGCTTTGACGAAGAAACTCTGTAATAAGAAACACCAATGAATCGGAATAAACTTGCTCTCAAGACAGTAGTGTCGGGTTTAGTAATCTTTATGCTAAGGCATACCGGTTGGCAGGTTGGTTGATCTGCCTATCGATTTATTGGTTTTTTGCATAGCAAGTGATAGAAGTTATTAGCTTACCAAAGCCGAAAGTTGGTTACCTTATTATGAAGAGTGGTTGAGGGTCAGCGAAAGGATTTCGTTTCCTGTCTTTGGGCATGGTGCATTTTATTCGCCGCGACAACCAAACCGGCTCTATGGCCCACCGCCTTCCAATCCGATTGATACAAATGACCCTTCTCCTGGAGGCAAAGCGACCGGAGGGTGAAATTGACGCATCTTCTGCATCGCCTAATGCGGAGCTTTACGTCTACTTTTCCATAGTTGTTCAAGGTTTAAGGCTGCATTGAGCACAGTATTACCTTTTTTGGATGTAACTCATTGATGTCCTTGGTAATAGCCCTTAGTGTGAAGAACCACAGGTTTTCTTGGACACATCTTGAAAAATTTTCAGCGAAAAAAAGCCATTTTGACTACACAGTACCGTTACCCCTAGACACCCAACTAATTTAAGGTCATAATGACGTTGTGTCGCTTCAATAAAAGTCTTCTTCGACGTGACGTTTTGAGACATTCCGTCGTAATAGAACTGCATTGTTTCGGGTTGGCAGCACACAGCGTTCAGCGTTTGGTAAACGGGTGAAGTGAAACAGAGGCTGTAACCACAGCAACACGCAACATGGCTGCTGTATCTTCCAGAAGGTGACTTGTGGGTCAGTAGTTCATGGCAGGGTTTTGCATTCCAAGGGAAAGACAATGTATGCAAAAACTTCACATGCATGCAGTAATGCTTGCTTCTTGTGCAAGGATTTTTTTTTTGCTGTTATAAATAAAGTTACATTAGAACGTCCTACACACTACTTTAATAGTTCTATCATATCTTCCTACCTAGTAATAAAGCAGACTTCAAAGACTTTTCTTTCTTCTTTCTGTCCTCTGCTATTTACTGCTCATACTGAGGAGTCAGTACCTTGTTTCTGAACGATATTACATAAATCAATAGGGCGACAAAAGATTACTTCTAATATAAGAAGCCAATGGAAGTTTCAAACAAAATTATTGATCTTGAATAACGAAGTATCGAACATTTTTGTGATGTTCATTATTTTATAGCAGAATATGAAGTCACTGTTTTTAGAAACATTTTTGTTTATCCTTAATTGGCTCCGTACCGTTTGTGATTCTTCAGCGTCTTAAATGTTGTCACAGACAGCTGAGGTCATTGCTACTCCGCTTTGCAGTGGCCATGCTCAGATTAACCTGTTGAGATAGATACTTATGGTCCGTGGACAACACGCAGCTAATAGTCGCTTTTCGCAATTTTTCGAACGCGCTTACAAAGCTTACGAGATCGTACTGTGAGCGCCTCCTTTTCAACTTCTGAATAACTTTACCGACTGTCATGAAACTTCTTTTGAATGTAATGTCATTGGAGGACATCTCCCTCATGTTACTTACTTAACTACAATCAGTAACAGCAACATGGTTGATGCGCGAATATGTGAGACGAGAACTACAATAGGAACACTTAGTTAGGGCTGTAAAATTATAGATGGTAATATGTATTCGAAAAATATGGAAGTCTTAGTAACCACAGTAGAATAAAATATTGTTGTAATGAATTATTTACGTTGGCTCTAGAATTACATTAAAAAAAACCCAAGCCTCTTATTAAGGCTGTTGATCAAAAAGTACTGACCAGTTTTACAATTATTTTATACACGAGATAGTAGCAGTTCATTCTTTAATCTTACAAAAGAAACACACATACACATGTATTGTCCTCTTGTTATGTTGACATTGTTAGGCCAGGATGCTTAGTCCAAACAACTGGAAATGACTAATTGGTAACATTTAACATTTGAGGATTTTATGCTAGTGAAGATACATATTGTGGTTTTCCGGTATCTGACATTGTAAATCTGGTATGTGGAAGCAAAACACAACAGTCTGACCCTGAAGATGAAGGAAGGATTTTCCTCTGAAACCCTGGTACCCACCTACCAGACTGCATGATGTCAAAACCAAGGCAAACGTGATATATAGTGTATTTGTCAATTTTTTTTTCAGTGATTGTGATGGTGAGAAAATGGAGGATCAAGTAGAAAATTTGGAAGAAGCACGAAAAATCATCAAAAATCTTCGTGAGAGGTATCGAGCACAAAGCCACCAACTTCTTGCAATGCGGTGGAGAGTCAAAACTCAGGTACACTGATCACCAATAAACTAGAAATACGTAAAGATAACAGCATGATTGAAAGTTTACAGATGATCATGGCAGGTGGTATTGAACAGATGAGAATCATATGGGTTTTGACATTTTGTATATTCGTGATTTACACTGCAGTTCTGGAGGTCCCACCCCTTTCAACCACCTACATAATCGACCGCATCCTTGTCCAAAACACTTATTCTTCCTGGATGCAATCCCTGCAAACCAAAAGACAAGAGAATGCTTGTTCCTTTAAAACGTTAAGTGTCAAACTACAAACCTACACAGTGCCAAAACCGAGTACTCTATGGCAGAACTATTATTAATGAAGGTTATAATTAACCCTTACTCAGGCAGTCAGTTACCAGGTTCTCGGTGCTCAAACCTGGGCCAGCATTAGATGTGACTTGCCTATGATGTGGGGCAAGGTATTGTCATTCAGGCAACAGAGATTATTGCTCCAATGGCTGAAACTGATGGTTCTGGTTAATGCGGGAAGCTCTCTTTCTTCCTGTAATGTCAGTTAACAGCACCCTGTTCTAATTAATATCAACTTTCTCTGTTAATTACTTAGTCACAACAGTATGCATCACATGGAGCACAGCAGTGAGATTATTTATGAGGTTGGCCACAAACTTTTGGAGCTTCTCTTCTGTTTTGGAGAGCTTATTAAACTCAATACAAAGAATTATACTAATCGCCATAGAATATAAGTGGAGGGTAATAAATATTCCTTCGCCACTCTGCAAATAACAGACATATTTCTGTCCCATAAAATTCATAACTTATTTAGTGCCTACTATGCGTTTTACCTATCAACCATACTTACTTGACAACTATGTACAGCACCTTAATATATACAGTTATTAAGCATCTTGAAAACTTCCTGGATAAATGTAATGACTATCATTGGCATGTGGACTGTATGGTACAGTAAACAATGAGAATAGTTTCATGGAACTGAAATACAGCTGCACATAGCACAGCAATGTGCTGAAGGATTTGTTATTATTATTATTATTATTATTATGCTACTTTTTTTTAACAAGCACCATGAAAATATTACCACTTAAACTTACACTCTGTTGATGTTACAGGAGGAATTAGTAGCAAGACTGAACCAGGAAAGAGCAGAACAACTGAAGACACTATCAGCACAGTTGATTCTGTTTGAATCCCGATTATGTCGAAAGCAGAAAAATATCAGTGCCCTATTAACACAGAGGGAAACTGTTATTTTGCGCCAGCAACGTGCCATCCAGATACTGCAGCAGCGACTTTCAGACGCGGGACTCGACACAATCCACCTAGATCTCCCACAGTTTGATTCCCCAACTGGAGAGACTAATCTTGACTCCCTGAATGACAGTGACAGTGCAGTTATCATGGAGGATAATATCAATAGTGACCAAGATGTCATGAGTACGTTGCCCCGCTTTCGTTCTGGAATTGATGCAGTCACAGTTGTGCGTAGTGTGTCTGATGCCATTGAGCCTGGAAACAAGTACTCAGTTCTGCGTCATTCAGAAGGTTTCCTCAGACGTCCAGAAATATTAGAGACAGTTTACAGTGTTGAGGAAGATGGAGAAGATGTCACACCTCAAACTACCCCTTCGGGGACCAAGACTGATACACACTACGAGAGTGTCACTTCTTCTGAGGAACCAACAGCAGGTTACAGTGGCAGCTGGGAAGGTGGTGGGCGATTGCAGGGACTATATGGAAGCTTTGAGAGACTCAATGAGACACCGCAAAGGCAAAGGCACTCAGAGGAACCACAACAGAATCAAGTCACAACTTACAATCGAGTGATGAGTAACCACAGATCAGTCACAAAACCGAAGGATGTCAAGTACAAACGCATTAACAAGGCCAAGTCGAAATCACTGGAAGAACTGAGGGGCCGCTTACGAAACTGGGTGGACAAGGGAAACAAGCTAGCATTGTCTTTTGACCAATCATATGCATGATGTTGCAATATTATCTAACCAATTTACAAATTTAAATGTGAATTTTGTGGCTGTTATTTCCAGTTATTCTTCTTCCACAGATTCTTCTATGGTTTTTCATGTGAAACTAATACTTCATTAAATACACATGTGGCACATAGTGCATTCAAAACCAACAATGGGACACGTTTTAAAAATATTCCTTGTGCATGTTCATTGGAAATTTTCAGATTGTATGTCAAGTGATAATATTTTTTGCTCATAGTTCCATTCCACATTTCCAGTGGCACTGCCAAGCAAATGAAAATACATGCACTTGTCTACCCACAGCCAAGTTACCATACAGAATGCCTATTCTGGATGTTGAGAACCAAATGCATGAATGAGGAGTGAAGGTTTGTCTGTATGTAATAAACCAAAGTAATGCAAAAGTGTTTTGCTATTAAACACTGATAGCAACATAAAAATATACAATTGACATTTAAGTTAAGAACTGATGTAAATGCAGGACACTTTGAATTTTGTTTGGAAAAGAGTTGCTGTTTTTAGAAGCATTCACAAAATTACAAAAAGTGACTATTAGCTTCATCATGTCTGTCCATCCTTCATCTGTCCACATGGAACCCCTCGGCTCCCACTGGATGGATTTTCATGAAATTTGATATTCAAGTATTTTTCAAAACTCTGTCAAAAAAATCAAGTTTCATTAGAATCGGACAAGAATAAAGGGTACTTTACATAAAGACCAATATACATTCTCCATCATATCTCGCTCATTTTATTAGAATGAAAAATATGCCAGACAAAAGTTGTTGAGAAACTTGAAACACATACTTTATGTTCAATGATTTTTTTTTTTTGGAAAATTGTGCCGTTTATGAGATAACGTGGAAAAATATTGTCCAGCGGGGCAGTCCACAGATGAGAATATGGCACATATACATTGCACGCTGGATACCTAAGGCTAAAAATACACACACAGGTTGTGTAATACTCAGTGCTTTTCCACTGCAACAATAGTTGCACGAACGCGCCTCGATGTTACATGATACGTACATTGCCTGTCTTGTTTGATTTATTATTAGAGGCACATTCGGCTGTGTTTTTACTGGATATGTTGCACTTATTCAGCTAAAATATTGTATTTATATTACAGCATAATTTAGGTTTAATTTATAGATATCCAAATTTTAAATTGTAGACAGAAGTATGCAATATGTATTCAAGAGACACAAAGTAATATATTTATAGAGGTGTACACTGCAGGATTTTAAAAAACATGCAGTTATACTTTTGTACAGTTTATGTGTGTATGAGATTTCATGACTTTTAATGAATTCAATTAAAATGTAAATGAAACACAGGTTTACAGTATACAGACAACATTTTAAAATAGGACTTCAAAATAATATGTTACTATTACTTTAAAATATTGTAAACAGTACAGTGTAACTGACTGCTTCATCCACTGAAACTCAATGGCTCCAATTGAAATTCTGTCTATACAGCCATCTGTATGGATCAGTCAAGTTTAAAGCTACAATGTAAATAATATGATATGTGATTATCAATCAACATGTTCCTTTGCTCTTTAGAAACAGTATGTAAATCCAGTACATGCAAAATTTTGTATTCTCAGAATCAAACTTTTCATGCTACTATCCAATAATTTAATTTACTTACTACATGAATATTGTAAGACTGGATAAGGTTCCTTCATTATCAGTAAGGAACTATGCATGTGGCATCAGAAACTGAGGCACTATGTATGAAAGCTAGTTTACTATTGAAAATGAATAAACATATTTATAGAAGGAAACCTGAAAGAAGTTAAAATACACTTTTTTGAGTATTTTCTGTGTTTACACAACCCAGACTGTCAGATCTCAAAATTTCATGGTGTTTGTTGCAAAAGAATAATGTACTCAATAATCTAGGGATCACCAACTGCATATTATATGAAGATTTTGACATTGGTGTCTGAGGTCTCAGATGACTATCAATTCTCCGAAGAAAGGACTTACAGTAGCATGTAACTCAGTTAATCACTTGTTTGGGGTCTACCATTTCATGAATAAGTGCCAAGATATAAGCTGTCATGGCACCTTACACAGAGGTGAATAAGAACATGCAGAAGAAGGCAAAGCAGTCCAAGATCACCTCTTTTTCTACTAAACAATGTGTCCTGCCTCCACCATGCACTCTCAATCATTTCATCACCCTGACATGTCTCAGGAAGGACAATCAGTGTCATTCCAACAAACACAAACACAAAACTTCATTGTTCATTCATCATTAGTTTGTGTATTATCAAATTTCATGTATCTTTGACCTCAGTTTTAATAAGATCTGCCCATTTATTCCTAGTTCTGACAAATGCCTCTTCACTTCAGATTTGCAACTAAACTTTTCTGAACATATTACACCTCTCCCATTGCACATGCACACACACACACGACATGCCATATCCATTTCATTCTCCTTGGTTTGATTGTACTAATAATGTCTAGTGAACAGGGCATATTACAAAGCTCAGCACTAATTATGTGTGGAATTAAAAATATGACATGTATAATATTGTTTTTATTTTTCTCATTTTTAAAAGCAATGACTTGCCAACTGACTTTTTTTTATAGCACTTAAAAGTATATTGTATTTGGAAGAAGGACCACCACAGATTTCCATTACAGTAAACAAAATACAAACTGTGTGTCACAATGTACAAGGAAAACACTGACATATATTTTAATATAAAAACTAAAAAATAGCTTAGCTCTTGGCTGTGTATTGAACTGAATAGTGTTCCTGAGACAGAGACATTACTCTTGCTGACAACACTTTCTGTAATGATTTGGTTAAATATATGTTTACCAAGAATTAAATAAGCGTTCATTCTAAGACTTAAAACAACACTTCACAAAGCAGCACAGATGTTTTAAAACATTAATGAACTTACATGAAATAAAAGAAAACATGACAATTCACACACATTCGGATAAAGCAAGCAAATGGCAGATACTGGCTGTTAATGACAATGCAAACATTGGCAGTGACATACATCACGTGTGAGAACAAAATCTGTTTAAGTTCTCACAACAAAATTAAAACAACAGCCTCACATTAATTGACTAAGTTATGACAAGTCTTAAAGATCAAGATTACTGCTTCCATTATAGAACAAAACACAGTGAAGTATCTTACATTCTCCTCTGCTGCCATGTTTTCCTATGATGGACATGATCCATTCTTCTATTATGTCAATATCACTTTCAAGAGGGGCAATTAAACCCTCATACAGCAAAAGATATCATTTAACTTGGCAGAACCCAAATTAGCCATAAGCAGTTTCAGTCTTATTTCTTATTGCAAATCTTATGGCACTTTGAATATACTGAACTAATTCTTAATTTGGGTTCTACATTACATCAAGGCATTAACAATGCACTTATAAAGAACATACTAAAATCTAATTTCTCCATACCCTTTTCCATGTGTATACACAGGTCAGTACTGTGCTTGAAAAACATGGAAATTACAGAAGGAGAAAAGTAGAGTATCTACATGCCATTTTATTAGTGAAAAATCAACTGCAAAAAGAAATTTAACACTGCTTCTTTAACATTAGACTTAATAATCACATTCAACAAGGTAACATTACCAAATATTAGTACTGTTAGCAATCATCTCTTGAACAACAGTAACACATAACATAACCCACAAATACAATTAGTCTTTCATTATGCAATACATAACTCTTGCACATGACAAACAAGTGATTCTTCATTTTTTTCCCAGACTAAAATCATCCCTATAATAGTCCTGTGTGTGTGTGTGTGTGGCTTGAAGTGGTGCCCTAGTGTAAAATACAGCAACATACTTCTTGCAATGCTCTAAAAGTCTGAAATATGACAGTGGTCTATACACCATGTTCATATGTACCTGGTTCTGCCCTGTCACCACCGCAACCTGGCACCAATAATTCATCACTATCAAAGTCATTTAAGGCTCCTTCATTGTCACCCATCTCATTACTACTTGAACTGGCAGCAACATTGTCATTGTAATCATCATCATCATCATCACTATCAATATCTCCCACTCCCTCATCTGGCATTATGAAAGGTCCACCACCAAAAGGTGGCATCCTGTAATTTTGTACATCACCCACACCATGATGTGCTAGATTCAGTAAATGCAATAACCAGTGTGGGAATGCTTCATCATCATCAGGCAAAATGACATCATTATCATTGTCAAAGTCTTCTGCTGCAGCAAGTAGAGGAATAAGAGCTTCATCAGGAGGCTCATTAGCTTCCAGTTGTTGAGGAGGAGCTTGATTTATTGCCACGGCATTGTTGCCTTCTCTGTCACGATTGTTATTTGCAACGTCTCCATTCTCAACAACTAGAACCATAGGATCATACAAAACCTCATGATTAAATTGAAACAAGTATCCATCATTGTTATCGATGCGATCACTCTCCTCACTTGATTCAGACTCGTAACATTCAGAGTCTTCTGTTACGATTTCATCACTTTCTGTAGTGAGTTCATCAACCTGGTGTGGAGTCAGGTCCATATCCATGTCCTGCACTGAGAATGAATTTGGATACCCACTATCCCCAGCCTTCTCATTCTGCTCATCAAAACTACAGCTTTCAACTAAACTTCTGTCCTGGGATGATTCCTGTGCAGATGAGCCAGCACTATCAAAGTTCGGAGGTTGATTGGTGGTTAATGTTTGGGACATATGGCCATCTGCAATTTCTTGCATTAAATGAAGGTACAATTCGAAAGAGACACTTTCTTCTGTACAGCTTCTCTGGGAGACATTACTAAGCTTTTCATTAGTTCTGCTAGAATTAGGAAATTCACTTGACAAATTCATATTTAAAGTCTTCAAATGACTAGCAGTTGCCTGGTGCTCCAAAGGTTGAGCATTCTGGTGTTCTCCATTTACCTCATGATCATCAGAATAAGAGCATAATGACAAAAATTCTCCCCCCTCTTTGTGTGTAACTGACTTATGATTCACTAAGGCCTCAGTGTCATAACATTTTTCAAAATCTAATACTTGTGATGACTCAACATGTTGATTTACAAAAGTCTCATCTATTTCTGAAAACTCAAAAATGTCTTCACTGGTAGCATGTCCTACAAATGGCATAAAGATCTTCTCAACAGGTTCAGGTACAAAATCTGTCAGTAAATGGAAGTCGTCATCTTTACTATTCTGATTTGTACTGAAACCATATAAATGCTCTGAAGTCAACTGCATACTACCCTCTGCATTCTTTATACTCATGTTATCCCTGAGAGGGATAGATTCTACAGACTCATACCTTATCACACAGCCATTACACTTTACTATGTCACTTACTGCATGTGTTTCATCTTCCCTGATTTTACAAGAATCACTTGAACTTCCTACACCATCCTGCAATTCCAAAACTCCACCCCTTCTTGACTGCACATCATACTGGGGATCAGTGATGCCACATGACCAACTTTCCAGCAAAACACTATTCATATCCTCCACAAGATGAGATGTTGGTGAGTTGCCACACTCATGACTACTCACAGTTGGCAACAAATCCCACAATTCTTCCGCATAATCTGATACCGGGAGACATTCCACACTTTCTTCATTTCCTTCACAATACAAATCCTCTGATTCATGCGCAGAACTCTCATACTCTCTGTCACAGGGATACAGTACAGCTTCATCATCTTGTGTTTCTCCCACTATTTCCCAGTTGGCTTCTTTTAGAACGTTTCTATAACAAGAATTAAAAATTTCAAAATAAATTATATCACTAATTAAAAAATCATAATCTGAATTACCCCTGAGAAAGAAGGCACATGAGTAATGACCAGGCAAAGCCAGAGCTGCATTTAGACAGGCATATCCCTGTGGAAGGTCTACTAAAACCACTCAATCTGTCTGTACACACGCAACAATTTTAGAACCGGACATAATTTTCAGGAAATTGGATACTGGAGACTTTTATGAAAAACTGTTGATAACTTTGAATTTTATACAATTTGATATCATAATGAAGACCAATGATTGTTTAAAATCTATTTCATATTGGAGAATTATTATCCAAGGACCAAATAGATATGTGTTATATTTTGCAATAAGTACTCTGTAGGTCAAGTTGTACATAGCTGCCATATTTTAATCTCATATAATCCGATCTACCAAAATATAGGCCTACACATAATATAACATTAATATAGATGTTGTTTACTGGCGTAAAATTACATTCTCCTTTTCTGAACATAAATGTCTTGGTGTTTGGAGCAGAATTTCTTGTCAACTTACCGCAATACTGACACTGAATTAGACACTGGCACATACGGCACTATGTGCTTCAAAGGAATCTGAATGTTCATGTCACTCCAATACTCCTCATTCTTTGCGAACATATGGATACAATATTCTGCCTCATGAAGAATTTTTTCCTCATTTGTACGGTTATCCACGTAGACTGGATATTTGTACTCTCTCACAGCCACATAACTCTCTTCACATTCTTCTGCCTGAAGGTAAAAGAAGAATCAGATTACTTGCTGCTGTATAGTAAATGACATCTTAAAAAATACTGTGGGTGAGATAAGAAATGCTACAACATTTTTATCAGAAATCTGACAGGAAGAGACAACTTTGGAGATGAAGTGTAGATGGTCAGAATAGTACAGAAATGGTGCCTGTGTATGAAGATGTGATGAGTCCAGTGGTAGGTTCCTGTAAACAAAGTAAACAATTTCTTGACTCCCTGAACGACAGTCAGCTTTCCAGGAAAGCTGTGTGTACTGTTTAAAATGTTCACAAATTCAAAGTGCATTAAATATACAGAAGTCATAGCTATCAACACCTGACCTTACACATCAAAAACCTACGTTACTACAAGTAACAAATAACCGCAATTTTGGTGAATGTTACAAAATCAGGACAACCATTTTGTGTGAAATTCAGTATGGTGGTCTTTTAAGTGTACAAATTATAACTTGATGGAATACAGGCCTCCTTCAGAAGCTAACAGTCAATTAGTTTGTCAAAAAATCCTGCCTTTTATGGTACACCAATGGTTCATTACTGTATTCACTAAAGATATCCAGTTTGGGGCAAATAAATCAAGTCCACATCCTCCTACATCATTTTTTAAAAACCATTTTCATGGTGGTGGTGATGGTGGTAATGGTCTTCATTCTTCTGGGTTATTAGGCAGTGCTGGTTGGTAGTTAGTTGCTGACATTCTTGGACTACTTGATCCCTAAAGATTGGACTCATATGTCAACATGAAACAGCATTAACTAACTATCAAGTAACACTGCACAACATTCCAGAAGAGCAAACACCTCAGCTACACCAAGCCTGAAATCTCACCATCATTTTCATGTCATTCTCTCATATATGCCCATATATTCCCAGTAGTCCCTTCCTTCACATTTTCTGACCAACATGTTATATGCCTTTTTCATCTCTCCCATGCATGCTACATATTTTGCTCATTTCATCCCACCTGATCCCAGCATCTTAGTATTTGGTGGAGCTCAAGCACATGATGGAATGTTGAAACAAAGGGAAATAGAAAAGCATAATAATTAAAATTATATTACAGTCCTAGTTCATTACAAGCTAATGCTAATTCTTTTATGTATTAATAAATTAAATTTCACGTTAAGTTCACCTAAACAGACAGCATAACTGCATAATACTACAGCCCTACAAGGGTGTTCTTATGGAAAGATTCTTACATTATGAAGCCTGAAAGCATTGGCACTAACATCCTTTGGGGTTATGACCACCATAACATAAAGTTGTCTTATACAGTAAGGAAATTTACTGAAAGCTCTTTTGTGGTAAGGTGAAGGATAAGGATGGGGAATATATACATTCACTTCATCCCAACTTCCATGTCATACCAACGGTCCACTTCCTCCAAAGTGTCTCTATAATGGAAGTGATTTTTTGTATTCGAATTGAAGGAACAGAAAAAATGATTGGCCCTTTAGCCACATGTGGCCTGCAGTTGGTCCACCCAGCTTCAAGTCATAAAAGTGATACTGTAACGCAGGGGCTTATTCTATTGAGAAGCAATGTTCACCTCCAGATCTTGATGTTGGGATGTTGGATGAATAATTGGAGCAGGAGTGAAATGGGATAACTTGAAAAACACAGCCATTTGACTACAGCAACCATATACTTCAGTTCCTTTGGGTCCTTGACCAATACCTTGGAATTTAACAGTATATGCTGGGTATCGTGTTGTAATGTTAGTTGCCCTTCAAACACAACCAAAATATACAATTTTAGTAAGAATTTGCAGTAAACATACAAGTTACACGTAACTGTTCCAACAGATTACAAGAAAATCAACATTTTTCTGCCACATTATCATTCTGTATTTGATTCACAAGTATCAAAATGATATAACTGTAAATATGGAAACTGCTAACAAGTACATTATTCAGGTTTTCTGACACAACCTTATTAAAAAGTTTAACAGAATGAAAGAAACTGCCATCCAGGAGACACAAACCCACATCTTCTGATGTTCTTCCCAATTAAGCCAAAGGAAAAGGTATGTCAGACCATGTTTAGTCAACAGGGGATATAGATTACATTATCGAATGCAACAACTGCTCAGCACAAGTATGTACTGACACAATTAATAATGTAAAAACATAATTAAACTTACTTACAGAAGCCACAAGTCCTTTAAAACTACAAAAATAAAAGGCAAACTTAAGGTGATTCATCCCCGTTGTGTTTTATTCAAATGTTACGTTTAAAAACAGTCATACTGTTTTTTTATATGTAACGTGAAAAGTAAAGTTTTTAAAATTGGCTTTGCCATAAATTTTCAAGCATGTCTCTTCTTCCTGTCCCCTATGCATGAACATATCTATGCTCAATATATTTCAGGTGTCTCAAAACGTAATGCTGTTCAACAAGATGAGACAGCTTGTCTTGCATTCAATAGTATTTGGTTCAAATCTTTCACAAATACATGATTTTTTAGGTCATTTTCAGTGGTTTCTCTGCTTCCTTCAAGCAGACTGAATGACGACTTTAAATTAGTCCAACAAAATTTCCTACTAAATCAGTGACAATTCATAATTCACACTGAACCTGTCACTTCTTCTTTGATTCCATATAAACATGTACAGTGCTGTTGCATAACCCATCAAATATAACAGCTAGATCTTTAACCTGGTGTTGCAAGGTTAAATTGCAAGTCCTAATACACAGTCTGGTCCTTAGCTGTAAGGAGAGTATTTTTTTAATTAGGCAGAGACAGACATATTGTGTAATGTACAGAAAAGAAGCAAAGGTAAAGTAATTAATATAATTACAGTGGTAGACATAAACATTTCAGCTGCAGCTGTCTCAGCAATCATTGCTAACACAGAAAGACTCAAAGCAATATGATTTTCTAAAGTAAGAACATGTGAACCATAGAAGCAAACTTATCCTGAGTAGTCACATGTTAAATGAAACATTCAGAGTGCATTCCAAAATTTAAGTGACAGTTGCGGTTTAAAAATTAACATGCTTTCTGGATATTCTGACTGAGAAGCAAGTCATTCAATACTCATTTTACGTGACTGAAGTTGTTTGAAGTTTTGATGTACATAACACTAATGGAAATACAAAGTATCACTGCCAGCAAATTATCTGACAGTATGCAGACTTTAACATATATTAAACACTACATTTTAAAACTGCTGTAAAATATACTCTGTTACACTGGCTGAAAACTTAATATGCTTTCTAATGTTACTCAACAGAATGAAGTTCTGTAACTAAATATTACTTAACAAGAAATCAATACCAATCTTCAAATTGAGATCGTGACCACTCAAATTTGTGGTCAGGATGCCTAAATCCAGTTATATCAGGAAACAGCACATTGAAGTCCGAATTTGGTGTTGTAAAAATGGCAATCAGAGGCTGCATGAAGCCAAACACGGTGTAGGGTACAGCTTCCAATGTACTGGGATACAAATGTTCTATCCTGAAAAATACACACTTCACTAAGTCACATTAACTAAAAGAGAGCTTTAAACACTATTTAACATATCTAATGCAGTACGGGACGCATGATTAGCTTCCAGGTTTTTATATATCTCGTGTACTTACAATTCTATACATATTACTGCATCTGTTCCTAACAACCGAGGATCCCGGTCTGCAACACTTCCAGCTAAAACGCGAACTGTTAAAGGTTCTTGTCGAGCATTCAAATAGTCGGCATTAAGGGGAGCTACTCGACAGCAACAGCGATTCAGCACTTCATGGTCAATATCAACTGTCACCACCTCTTGTAAACCAGGAATATGCTTCAAGTACATGAAGAATCCAAATTCAGCGCAACCAAAGTCTACAACCTGTAAGTGCCAATACATATTTTGTTTGTGAGTAGGGTGCATATGATATTACATCACTTGCATCAAAATTGTATGACTGACAAACCCAGTCTCACCTTTCTAATCTTCCCACGCCATCGTTCGTCTTCCAAAATATTCTTCACGACTGTATATCTCTGAACATAGACCGGAGGAAAAAACAATATGCCTTCCCCCGGTACAAATTTTGCCTCACCGATTATTTTGTTATTGTCAGTAAGACTAACACTGACACCGGTCTCTTGTTTTTCACTAACCTTTTGGGATTTCCTGAAAGTGAACTCAGAAATTACCCTCAAAAAAAGTCTTGTCACTATTAAACACGTGTGAAACAGCACTATCATGTCGATAAAATAAACTGTCATTTACATATCTCACTATCAAGAACCATAACCTATCTACGATCGCTCAAAATAAACTAACCCAACGGATTAAACAAAAATACACGTACATATATATCGATAGTTACTAGATATGTCGATAACATTGTAATCGAGAAAGCTTTAAATATCCGTGCAATTCTGTTTGTTGCATGATTAGTTTTCCGTGAAGTAAGTGGAATTAAATATGTAAAAATTATGTTTGGCCGAAGTTACTGTTTTCATTACCGCTATTGTGTAATTATATTGCTTAATATCATCAATCTACACAATAATCTGTATAATACATCAAGCATATTCATTCTATGTGGCGATTTTAACATAGACTATAGAAAGGATAGCCATAGGCAATATTACTTAGAATCTCTCCTAGCGTCTTTTAATTTTTTCAGTACAGTTACATTTCCTACCAGAATTTTTAAACACTCTAGTACTCAAATTGATAATATTTATGTAAACACATACAAATTAGATTTTTCTGTATATCCATTCGTAAATGACCTCTCTGATCATGATGCGCAAATTATTGCCTTTAGAGACATCTGTATTCCTACACTGCGACAATCTTTTACTATGATCAGAAGAGTTGAAAAGAGTACAATTGCAAATTTTGCATACTTACTAAGGTATGAAACTTGGGACTATGCTTTTTCAGAAACGGAAGTTAATGTAACTTATAACAATTTTTAAAATACATATCGTAGGATATTTTATGCAAGCTTTCCCATGGTAAAAGTAAAAATTCCTCAAAGCACGAAACCATGGATAACTAAGGGCATAAAAATTTCGTGCATTAACAAAAGAAAACTGTATTTGGACTGCAG
>Ga0131853_10006260_pt1 | contig 21512 bp, 21 predicted proteins | sample TergutLab28metaG_FD_92764 | JGI IMG/M metagenome (GOLD analysis project Ga0131853, IMG submission 92764) | Labiotermes labralis P1 segment gut microbial communities from Petit-Saut dam, French Guiana - Lab288 P1 (version 2) (version 2) | ecosystem: Host-associated > Arthropoda: Insects >... | reverse complement strand
GCTAACCTCTAAAGTTGCATTTTATATATTTATTCAACAAATGTAGGTACTGAATATTTTAAACATGGTATATACTCTCCGTTTTTTTCTCTTCAAAATGCAGTTTGTTTCATAATTCTAACATATTTGATTCCTGTATTATTCACATTTTATATACAGGTGTGCTAAAATTTAAAAAATAATTCTGGCGCCAAAAGGTTAATACCGACGTTAGGATCTCAAATCCCCGTATAAGGAAACCATATAAAGGCAAAGCAATCCCTGTACGGACCTGGACAGGCTCTGAAGGCTCCAGGAGGTTGAGGCCTCCAGATTTCAAGACAGTTGGCTCATGTAGGTGGTGAAGTTGTTAGCCCTACATATGCAGGAAATATTTCTGGTACTCGTTTCTATTAGAGGCTGAGTTGACTCCAGAGCTATAATACGGACTGAGGTAGTATATGAATGAAAAATGAACATAATACCATTGGGATTTGAACCTGCGACCTTCCAGCCTGTAGTGCAGGAGGAAAGCATGTAATTTAGTTAAATTATAGCAGTACACTTTAAGCTTTGATTACTTTGCCACAAGCAAGTTATCTTAATTATGTAGAACAGCTATAGCTCAGTCACTGGATGACCACAGAAATTTTGGTTCCCATTGGAGACAGAGCTCTTTGTACAACCTTTGAGTCCCATTTTATGCACAATGTGGAGCTGTTTCTTCAGGGGCTAAAGGAGTTGTGTCATGAAACTGACTGCCCATCTCAATACAGTGCTGAGTTTAAGAATGTGTGGAGCTACACCTCCTCTTCCTGACAGGTCCAGCACAGGGATGGCTTTACCTTTACATTTGTAGTGTTAATAATGCATTATAAAACTGCAAAAGATGTTGACTGATTGGCATTTCAGAGACTAGAGTGTGTTCTGAAATACAATTTATTATTTAGTCGTATTTGCAAAGTTTTAAATTGATACATATTTTCTGTGTTCCAGGTTGGATCCTTTCAGTTATTTGTGGATGGTTATAAAGATGCAGATTATTGGTTAAGAAGGTTTGAGGAAGGTCCTTTATCAGAAAAGGTGCAACGAGATTTCCAGCTGAAATTTGAACGACTAGTAGTACTAGATTATGTCATACGAAATACTGATCGTGGTAATGATAACTGGCTCATCCGATATGATCAGCCAAATTTACATTCTGCTGCTGTGACCAGTGGCGAATTAGAAGATGCAACGGTGTGTAAAGATGAGGTTGATTTAAATTGCATTGTGCATTTTGGTGATAGAAACATTGTGATTGCAGTATAACAATTGCTGCATTCAAGTATCAGACCGCATGCAGTAGGGTATATGATAGATTGTCAAGAAATTGCACACATCAGGTTCATTACTGTTTTTTTTTTGTTCACAAAAGGTGTTGTTAAAATCATTTTGTCTTCATGCCGTGGGTTATTTGATACTACCACCACCGCCTCCACTGCCACCGCTGCTGCCACCACCACCACCACCACCACCACCACCACCACCACCACCACCACCACCACCACCACCACCACCCTGCTGGTGTCATATCCATGTCTAGTGTGTTGTTGGTGGTGGTGGTGGTGTTGTCATCTTCGTCGCCACCACTGTCGTCATCGTGGTTGTTCAGGGAGTGAAGAGCTATCCTAACCTGTCACGTGTTGATGGTTCTACATCACCCTCAGTCTGAATTGAAGTATTTTGTATTTCTGTATTTTCAGTCTGTTGTACAAATGACTGAATAATTCTTGGAAGTTTTCTTTTCATCTCTTTTTGATATCTTCTTCATTTCAAATTGAATTACTTTTCTTATTTCTACATAAGTCAATTCAGGGTTCAAAACCCATTTTAAATTAGCTGATTGCCATACAGGCAGTTTTAGGTCATTGTTTTCTAGGTGCTGTTATATCTCTCGTATGGTTTCTTATACTGACTTGCCTCTTCTTTCAATTGGCTATTTTATTCGTGTCTCTTCTTAATTGTTCATAACAGGTGTGTCTTGCTCTGTTAGATCTTCACTATCAAGATTTATATGCTTCGTTCTCTTTCCCAATAGCTATTTCACAATCAGCATCAAACCATTTTCTTTTGGAAAGTTAAGGTTAAAAAACCAAGGACTTCCTCAGATGTCTTCCATCACTTGTTTTTAAGCTGTAACCATTCTTCTGTATTCCCTTTCCCTAAGTTCTTTTCACCATTAAACTTTAGGCATAGGCATAACTTATGGGGTGTGGTGGGGGGGAATGCCCCTCCAATATTCTGTACCTTTGAATGTGTATATATATTTTGGCTACTGAGTTGACGAGGAGGCTAAATAAAAATCAGAAATATTTTCTAGACGATTATTAGGGCGGCGTAAAGATGGAAAAAAATCACAACCCTGTGGTTTATGGGATGCAGAAAAGGGACATGGTTGAATTTTGCCTCCCTCCCAGTCTTTGTTGTAAGTCCTTTTTCACTTCTGTATTTTTTAGTCTTTTAGTTTGAAGTTCTGCTAACATTATTTTTGTTTATTCAAGTTGTAATTTGGCTGGTATATTTGTTTTGTACCAAATAGTGACAGAGTTGCAGTTTGCTTTCCTGGAACTTCAAACATCGAAGATACTGCTTCCTCTTCTGGTTTCAATCAAGGCATGGTTTGTCTGATTTGATGTATTCTCATATGGTGAGGTCAAAAGTATCCTGTGGATATACTTGTTGGGGAAGCATGTTGAAGCAGTTATACGCTACCTTGTTGCAAAATCAGTAACACTGTGTTCATTATTTGTTAGTCTCCAGATGTAGACTATGTTTTCCAATAACTCCTATATATATAAATATAGATAAGTATGTATCTTTCTGTCCTAGTTTTGTACTTCATTCTCCAGTCACCATTGTAGTATGATTATTTGGTATGGAGTTTTGTGCTGTTTGCATAATTTGATAAATCTGGTTCTTATCAACATCATATGATTCTTTTGTTGATGTGTGAACATAGTAGATAAGTTACATACAAGTTTTTTCTTAGTACTCCTTTTATTTATAGCTGTGAAATCAAGAAAATTATTTTTTTCTTGTCAGCAAATGCTACTCGATATTCATGTTTTCCCCATTCTTTCCCACTAAAAGAAAGTGCGTGTTTTTGTGTCCATAATATGCCTGTCTTGCCATATAGTGTCTTGTAGAGCTGTAATATGTAGGTTATACTGAATTACCTGTGGAGTAAGCATTTTTAGTGAGCCAATTCTGATTAATGTTCTAACATTTTGTGATACAAAGAAGTGTCTGATTTACATTACCCAACCTTTCGTTATTTTTTTGACCTTATTAGAGGCTTATCTTGAATCTTCTCAACAATTCCTTTTTGTGGAGTGGGGAAATTAGTCCCATGTCCAACCCTAGTTTTCCTGGGTTTGGGACTAACTGGATATCAACAACTGAGACCCAGATAAATGTTTATAGTTCCCTTTTTTTCTGAATGCCAGACAAAATTCCCCCCCCCCCCCCCCCCCTTTAATTCTGTGTTTCATTATGTGGGCCATCTATAATCACATAAGCAGTGAACTGGACTGTGCCAAAACAAAAAAAAAAAAAACCATGTATTGCCATAGCATAGCTGAATGAGAGATCAGAGCATCCGGTAATGATATTGGTCTGTGAGCATTACATCTTGCTCATTATGCCAGTGCCATTGCATTCCACATGGCAAAGAGGGCTGCAGGTGTTACCTGTATTGTAATTTTGATTAGGCAAAGTTATGATGCCATCTGTCAACTAATTCTCACTAATCGTGAAAACCAAATAACTATAATGCAACAAGAAAGTTTTGAGTTTGAGCAGCAAACATCCAAAGGTGGTGACAACATAAGGTGAAGTTGATAACTTGACCTCCACCCAAAAATCTCCCAGTGGACCAAGCAGTGTTGTTTCTAGGAAATGGAACAAGAATTGTTTGCAGTTTTGCACTTACAAAGGAGCACTGGAGTGCTGATTATATCATAATTGATGACATAGTGTTGTGATACATGAAGAGCAGAAGGGAAGTTGTGACTGACGGTTTTTACACGCCGTCTGCTGCTGATTACATGTTAGGTGATAAAATATGAAGCACAGGGACTTACCACATTACAGAACATTACATGGAGTATGGGTTGGAATGCATGTATGATGTGGATGAATGTTTCTGTCTTTGTCACAGAACTTCATTTTCCCAGAGATATCTAATAGATTTCCAGTAGAACACTGATTATTGGTATAATAATAAATATTAATTTCAGTAGAAGTTCATTGCTTTTCAGTGGTATGTGATTGGAACTTGCAAAATGAACAATTACACATTGAGCCAAATATGAAATGTTGCTGAAACCGTTGTGTACTTCAGTATGCCTTCAAAATGTTCTGTTGCTAATGTAAAGGCAAAGTGTGTTTTGTAGGCTGTATCAGGCATTAAAAAACTGTAACTGTCACATTGGCAGCATAAGTTACCGCTGTACATGATTCTGAATCATAATGCAGTACCTAATGAGTAACTGTGTAGTGGAACCATTGTAAGATGCCAATGTAAAGGTTGGATGACCAATGAAATTGTGAAGACTTAGTGGGCACTGGTGTGGAACAGAAAGCAGTGGGTGTTCCAGAGGAAGTAGTAGATGATTGTGATGTTGGATGCATGCAGGAGACGTTTAACACCAGGAATGAAAGCCACAGTCAGTTCATAATCACAGGCCTTGTCGTTGCACCTGAGGTGATGGCCATACAGCTGCAGTTGTGTGGGGCCCTTGTGATGGGGGGCATGTTTGCTGGAAGTTCAAGAAACCCAGTGTATCTGTTCTTTCAGTGGATTTTGATTGGCAGTAGTGTGCATAAGGAAGCGGAAGGTACAGACAGTTTCCAGGTTATGCAGTATATGATTTATGTAAACTTGGGCATATGTAAAAAAAATTCTGAACTGTGGAAAATTTGTGTTACTGTTAGTACAGGTGCTGCCACTGTCTTGTGATGGCATAGGTAAGGCACCAAATGATAATGTGCTTGTCCACTGACCGTCTCTCGCACTTGGTTCTTGCTGCTGATTGATTGTGGAAGTACATTTTGTCACTTGTGCTGCTATATTTTTTGTGAATTCCGTTATTGTGAAATTAAAAGATGAGTTTTGAAAAGAGGCAATCTGTTGCTGCTAGTTCACAGCCCATGCAGAAATGCTTAAAAATTGATTTAGAGATGAAAAGGAAAATTATCAAGAAATACAAACGTGGATTAAGCTTAACAGCAAGGCTTATCTTCCCGTTTATTTTCATTCAATTTGAAAAGCATGGGTGACCATTGCAAGTATTGAGGGCTGCTTTGTCAACTGTATGATGCCTGAAGTTGAGATAACCTCAAACTCTCATCTTGTATGGTGATTGGAAGTCCTCATCACTAATATATTTGACCACTGAAAACAATCTGGGACGAGAGAAATTCCAAAGAAAAAGAATAAAGACCATATTAAACATGAAAAATGAGTGGCAAGGGACCTTATACACCATGTGAACTCAACCTTCACCACACAACATTAAAACAAAGTACACATTGAAACATATGAACATAGTTTTGACTTAAAATACTAAAATGTTACAATGTTGCAATTTACACGTACTGTATTTACATATTATTAACATAGATGTTTTTATTACAAATAACAGCTACTTCATAATACAATAAGAAATACCGTTACAAAACTTTATTATGTTATGAGATGTCACAGAAGCAAGAGTAAGTGTTCTTGATATTAAGCTTTCGCCGTGTTCTGTATGTAATATGTTTTCTTTTGGGTAATTCCCCGGCATCACAATGCTAATAGCCGAAGTTTCGGAACTGATAGAGAGTTCTGAAACTTCGGCTATTAGCATTGTGACGCCAGGGAATTACCCAAAAGAAAACATATTACAAGAGTAAGTGTGCTCTCTGGATGTACATTCGCCTTTTTTAAAGCTTTTATCTAACAGTCTGATGGTTGTTTTATAGGTGGACTGAAACATGGAGCTGTGTTACAGTAAATGGAAGTTATGTTAGATGGAAAGTGTGCGTATTTATTGTTGTAATTTTAACACAATGGGATAACAACCAGTGAATTTTATTTCACCAAACACCACTTCGCTTATCCAGCCATCAAACAAACGTGCAATAGCTAACATGAAGGCTTATGATTTGGGTCAGACATCTCTACATGCAGTGAATGCTATGGACAGAGATGCCAATTTAAGAGTGAAAGGAACTGTAATTTATATCATGCTGTTCTAAACATTGCAAAGGTGTGGGAAGAGCTTTTGCCAAATTCCTGCACTTCTGTTTGGCGGAAAATGTGCACACAGGTTGTTCTGCAAAAGGATGAAATGTATAAGGAAGTGGCAGAAAAAATTGTCTAGCTTGCTGATTAGAAGTGGTTATAAGTTATGTGGGAGAGTTAATTGAATCAGATGGAGAGGAACTGACGGATGAACTCATTCAATTAGAAGAAGCTTTGTTTGCAGAAACTGAAGCTGATGCATTGGAAGAACCACATAAGACACTGGAACATTTCCCATTGAACGAAGTGTTGTTAGCCTTGCATGATATTGCAGCAGGAATGACAGATTTTAAAAAAGTGGTGTCTAATGTGGCCCATTTCTTGAAAGTTCAAACGGCCATTGAAGATGCTGTGGGAGCTTCCCACTGTAGTTGGGAACGGCCCTCTCACGCACCCCCACACTGGCAGTGCGCCTCGCACCATTTGTAGCAACTGGAGCAGCACTGCAGCTGAGAAATGGCCCTTCTACATGATAGTGCCACGAGCTGAAAACCAACCAACCAATCAAGCTGGCAAGCACTGCACTGGTAGTCACTCACTCTACCCCTATGATGTGTTTTGCTCACCCATCACTCACAGAGTGGTCAGCTGCACGGTCACATGGGATAAAAGGTGAGGCATTCTGAGGACACAGTAATTCGTCACAAAGGAGTAAACCATTGTTCGTCTCGAGGGAGTAAGCAGTTGCATCAAGGGAGTTACAGTTCGTGGTTGCACAATGCATCACTGCGACCATGCACTCTGCTGGCAAGAATTAGCAACCGCAGGCTGGTTGGTGCTCGAAGCAGTAGCATGCTGTTTCAAGATGCAGCAGCCTTCACTCTTGCAGTGACACCGGTACATTGGTGGCACCTTTGCACACTCCTTACTACAATACAGCAGTCCATGCCCTACATGCATGGGTGGAGTAATATTGCAAGAAGCCATAAAACCAAAACAGCAGTTCCTGTGTAATAGTCGATTATTACAATAAATCTGAGTGAACTGGCAAGGAGTATTATTGAAGAAAATAATACCAACCCAACCATTACTACCACAATGCTGTAGCATGTTATTGAGAAATGTATGAAATAAAAGGCTGCAATTTAATTATTTCTAGAGAGATTCATAAAGAAAACAGGACCCACAACAGAGGATGTGATCACCTCTCTGCCTCCACATCATATGATGTCTCAGCAGTTGATCCTGATCGTGTATTTTCTCTTGAAAGTTCTTCTGTTCATCAGCAGAAAACAAATTATTTTAGACCCAAAATAAGAATTTAAATAAATGCTTTATCTACTGCACTCTCCTTTTATTTATTTATTTATTTGTTTAATACTATATTAATTATATTTATAATACTGTATTGTTAATACTGTAATTATTAAATATATTTTACTTTGTGTTGCGTGTTCAAGAACTGATGAAAATATCAATAAGTATTACACAAATGTACATCAGCACAGTCTATTTATTCTATAGTATGGAACATGTTTTGACTAGATGTTAGTCATCTTCAGGCCCCTACAATTGCTATTAGCAAATAAGTAATCCACATGTAAACACTATGTGATCCCAAAGTGGACAAAGCATCTGGTAAAGTAATTGTAGGGGCCTGAAGATGACTAACATCTAGTCGAAACATGTGCCATACTATAGAATAAATAGATTGTGCTGACATACATTTGTGTAATTCTTATTGATTTTCAAGCACATCGTGATGCCTTCATTCAGAATGATGAAAATATGTTAAACATGTGCACTGACATTATAAAAATGTATGCATGACCAAGGAGATGTAATTTAAAAGTGGGTGGGTTCACTTCTGAATTATGTATGTTTCGGGTTATTTGAAAGTTTCAAGTGCAGAACCCTTACGTAAGTCAAAAACTGCCTGTATTCGGTGTGAGGATATACACTACAAATAGTGAAGTTGGACCAGGGCAAGGGGAGTGATAGGTAAAGGTAGATGTAATGTGACATGTTGTGTGAGTTAAATTTGAGAATTTAATAGTAACATGTATTTACTCAGTATTAGGAATAGGATAAGTACATTTTTTGTTGGAACCTATGTTTTTATTTGGCAGTCATCTTGCATTTGGGTAATATAGTAATTTTTTTGTTTGTGTTGGGGTTGCATATTACTGAGTGTCCTGTGTTAACAATACTCTGCCACATGGAAGCTGTTTGTGTACAATTCTGACAGTTCTTGAAATCATTACAAGAAAAGGCAAAAGTTTCAGGAATTCACTGCAATGTCTTGTCAACAGGATTGGAACTTTGTACAGTCACCGGAGATAGCAATTGCAGCCATTGACAATGGGTTGGCATTCCCCTTCAAACATCCTGATTCTTGGAGGGCATATCCATACCACTGGGCATGGCTTCCTCAGGCTAAGGTTCCATTCAGCAAGGAGACACAGGAACTTGTCTTACCTCAGCTGTCAGATATGAACTTTGTTCAAGACCTCTGTGATGATCTTTATGTTCTATTTAAGGTGAGTCACTTGTATGAAAGATGATGACAGCATGGATGCCTCCATGCTTCTATGATGTCCACACTACAGAATACAGAGTGGGAAAGAAATACCAGATAGTTATTAAAATAAAATAAATAATGAAAGAATATGTGCAGTTTCATTACAGATGTGTGTATATATACTGCACTTGTAACTCAGTGGAGAATTGTCTGTGATTATCAACATTTTAAAAATGACTTTTTTTAGGAGACTGCCATCACAAAATCTGCGCTGTTGCATTTTACCTGGAAAAGAGGCCATTACATGTTGCGGCAAGAATTTAGGGATGGCTTCAGTGCAGTGCCAATATCTCAGTATTAAGGTAGGGATGCTGGCTGGACATGTCTTGTTCTCCGCATGAAAAAAAATCTACTCCTGCAAAATAACATCACCAAGGAGGCTTGCCAGTGTCTGTAGCAAGAAGTGAGTTGCAGTATAAACATTTCTGCATCACCTACCACTGTCAGTATTCGTGTAGAATACTCATTGGAGTCCATTCAGCATGGAGTGTTGGTCAGTTCTGGAATGAATTATGGCCATGAAGTTGTTTATTAAAATTTACTCAATTACAGCATTATAGTATGGCTTTTGGCAACTGGCATCCTTGCAGACCCGTCTTTCAGCAGCAGGGTTTTTCCTGTGGGGTTGCCTGCAGGTCAAGTTATATGAGACACGAGACCCCACACTCTTCTGGGACGCAGCATAAATTGGTAGTTTGTTACCGTTGTTTCAGGACACCTGTCGGTTCCTTCTTCATGGGCAAGGCAGCTTGACCCTTTCAGATGGGACATTGGTAACAAACTACCAATCTTTGCTGTGTAAAATCCCAGAAGAGTGCATACCTCATTTACAACATAGTGTAAGCTAAAATCACACGTATATGAGACATGTCCTGCCAGCATTATGACTGAAAACAACAAATCCAGCAGTGCCTTGAAGCTGTCCCTAATTCCTTAACTGCCTACTTTGCTGCATTGTGTAATGGCCTCTGTGCCGGGTTGAATTCGAGAGTGCAGAAGTGACAGTGGAGGTCACTGATGATTACAGTTAATTTTTGTGTTGGTTATGAATGGTCTATATAGTGATCCCTGACTTCAGTTGTCTTTACTTGTTTTGTTTCACACTTGCATCATTTGCCTCCCAACCCAATACATATGATCATAGAAAATTTTGGACCTGATTTCGAGATGTAATAACTTACGTGAGAAGAGACATATAAAGACTGGATTTGCTGAAATGTGTTCATCAGCTCATGAGTGATATGCTTTCAGCTGTAGTAAGCACCAGGGCTGGCCAGAGGCATGTGGGCATCCAGGGCAGGCCATTAATGTGATGCTCATGGCAAGCTACGAATTTGGCACCCCATCAAACCATTATTCTTTGAACTTTTTTTTGCCTAGAACAGGCTGGTGAGCATTTATGAAGGTGCATGTGCAAATGGCAGATTATCTTAGGAGAAATTCTGTTGTGTGTGGCAAACCTGAGTTTACCAGCATTATAGTTTTGATTATTCCAGAGATGCTTTAGCATCCCTTATAAGTTGGCACCCTGGGCAGCTGCCTGGCTGGCCTGGCCCTGGTAAGCACTGCTGCTGCTGCATTTTGGTTATGGTAGGTTATGGGCAAGATGGAGCCTGTACGGTTGCTTAGTAGGAAGAATGGAACAGTGTATTTTAAATGGTAGTGCTCAAGATGAAGCCGAGCAGAAAACAGTCTGGTCACTTGCAAGCTTGCTGGTCGCCGGGAGAATGAAGTCTTTCTTTTTATAAGCACCTTAAGTGACCTGCTTTGAAGTCACGCATGTGCAAACAACGTAGTAAGATTTATGCTTGCAGTAGTATGAGTACTGTGTAAATGGATGTTGAAAAGGGAATTGAGTGCATGGTTTGCAAACCAAAAAAATTGTGTATCTTGTACACTGGAGTTTTCTATCACAATTTTAAGCACCATATCCATGAAGAGCATGGATATAGCAAAATGCATGTACATTGTGTACCAAATGTGTGACAGAAGAGCATAAAAATCAGAATTTGGAGTTTTTTTTTTTCCACATCTTCAGTGGTTGAAAGAGGGATGTGAGTTTCTGGAGTTCATATTAACAGCCAATGAGATATGCTTGCACCATTTCACTCAGTAGAACATAAAAGAAGCTGGAATGCAGTGGAAACGCTGAACATCTGCAAGATTAAAAAAATTCAGTGCATGTCAGTCAGCTGGAAAAGTTATAGTTTTCATATTCTGGAATGCATATGGAGTCATCCATGTTGAATTAATGCCATCAGCTATTGCAGATGCCTACTGCAGCTTCCTGTGACAGTTGCATGAGGCTATTGGCAGGAAGACTTGTGGACATCTGGTGTGAGGTGCAGGACCATGGAAGTTGCACTTGGGAAATGGCTGAATCCGTTGTAACAAGGAAGTGGAAATGTGTGTGTGTGTGTGTGAATGGTTGTAAACATAAGAGCCCAATTTCTACAACAAAATTTCTAACCTCATACGGATTTGGGACAAATGCATCAGAGTGGTCAAAGATTATGTTGAAAAATAGTAATACTTCCCTGGAAGAAATGAGCTAGATCTGGCATTGTACTGATATCTCATGTAATTTTAAGAACACTTCGTATTGAACTGCTTCATGTATGGAAGAAGGAAAGGTAGAATATTATCCTCCCACATCTCACTATATCTTCAACATGGTCTCTGTTGTTGATGTTTTCTAACATTTCTCCTCCTCCCCAGCGAATTGTGTGAAGAGTAAAACCTGTGAAGCTACTCATTCTGCAATTTTCTCCACCCTCTTGTCACTTCCTTTCTCTTCTTGTACCCCTTAGTTTTATGTTTGTGTGAAATAACTGCTTTAAGGTTTGTAATTGAGCACTGTCGTAAACTGTAGGTGTTTGGCTGTGAAATGGGAAGCTAGAATTGAAATTATCAGAGCTGAGATGGGCATTGCCTTTGAATAAAAGTCCTTGTGCTATGTATAATGACAGAATAACAGTATTTGAGGTGGGCAGGTAAACCAGGAACAGATTGTTTTTGGATGTGATGCTGCCTGTTAGTAGTACATGAAGGCAGCAGGTTCCTTTGAAATGGTGGTGAATCTTTACTGGATGATGTATTGTCACATCAAAGAAGTTTTAATATCACGCGAGTGTTGGTGATGATTTGACATGAGCATGTAATGGGTGAACACAGCTTGTGACTTAACGTGAGTTTTGAGATAATGCAACTCCAGGTGTTTTTTTTAAATTTAATTTGTTTAGTAATGACTAGTAATAAATGACATTTCTTGTGTAGAACAAAATGGTGGAATTTATGGATAGCTGAAGTGAATAGTTTTAAGTTGACTGAATTAGGTACATCTCAACTTAAATTAAGGGCAGTGAAACTGAGTGAATAATGAGAAATAGCAAATTTTTTATATTGCAAAATTCTGTGTTGGGCAACATTGTAGTAAGGGGTGGTTGCCTGTATAGTTCAAAATCTGACATGCTTTTCATTGCTTTTCAGCAAGATAAAGGTTTTGATCGACATATGTTTGAGAGGCAGATGAGTGTAATGCGGGGGCAGATTCTCAACCTGACACAAGCACTTAAGGATTGCAAGAGTCCAGTGCAGCTAGTTCAGATGCCTGCTGTCATTGTGGAGAGGTACTGTTCCATACATAACCAGATGTCTCCCTCTTATTTTTCAAAATAAGTTATACTCTCAATCTTCCTAAGTGTAACACTTTGAAAGCATTGATTGATGTTTTCCTGCTTTAGTATCCCTAATGACGTGCAATTTCACTGCTGACTAGAAGCTTTTGCAATACATCTTTGGAGTTTTTTTGGGGGGGAGGGGGGGCAGGGGTTGGGCAAATGTGTTACCATGCTTTTGACTCATCATGAATATCTATGGCCAAGATAGTATGAAAAACTTAATCACAGCTCACCAGCCACACAAGACAAGATGTAATTTTTAGCTTGTTTTACTACTGAAAGTAGAATACCAAAGTATGGTTACACACTTCTTTGATTTCTGGCAGTTTTTTCCCATCAGAGGCAAAATCCTGCTATGCAGATCCACAAGCTGACTATACTGACTGGCTGTTCCCCTCTCTCAGTTAATGCATGGTGGTGGCATAAATACAAATGCAGGTGGTCAGAAACTACCTAAACCAAGCATGATTTCAGGTATCTGCCATGAACTAGATGAGCACATCTCTGGGTTATTGCATAGCGGGTAGTGTGAACCTTACAAATGGACGAAACCTGTGATTGATGGTGGGAAATAAGAACTATGCTTGACAGGTTCACTGATTAGTATGCTAAATATTACAGCCCAACTTAATATTTAGTAGGCTGAAATCCAACAAGATGCAACTCTATGCAGATATTTATTGCTAAATTACTCTACACGTTTCGGGCGTCCATCACACCCATCATCAGGAGTACATAAAACTGTAGTTGCAGCCTCTGGTACAGATCATACTATCTGGGGAGCAAGCTTCTTCAAACGTGATCTTATTTAGTGGCTTGTGAAATTATTTTGCTTTTCAAAGTTAGTGTCATTTCCTAACGGTTCATAGTGAATAAACATAGTTTGGAATAAAAATCTTCAAGCTTTCTGATTGTGATACATGTACAATTGGACTGTGCATTCAGGCAGACTCGTTCAGTGACAACTAGTCACTGAAGGAGTCACTGTAACTGGATGTGCTGCAAGGATTGAAAACATGGGACGCAAACTATACACGGACATCATCATCTCATCTCCAGGGTTATTTGATAATTTACGCACCAAAATAGTAAACTGCTGTGGGGCTGTTAGGCCAAACAGAAAATTGATGTGCAGGAATTTGGACAGAAAATGAAATTGAAGTGGGGTGACATAAAGACTTGGGTGAGGGGTATATTGACAGCCATAGTATGGCAAGACAAATGAAATGTACACGTAATGACACACATGCACTTTCCACCAGCAAGGGAAATTTCTGTGATGAATGCTGAACAGCCAGCAATAGTACAACTGTATTACGCACATGGGGTATGTGGGCTGATTGGACCACATGATGACCTAAAAGCAGAGAAGAGAGCTATTTTCCACCTTCTGAACCTCACCATTCTCAATAGTTTTATCACTTTTGCCTCTTTTGATTCAAAATTACCTCACTGGTCAATGAGACTGTTATTGGGCAGAGATGTTACACATGAGGCAGGAAGCGCATCGACCTCAAACCTTATGACAAGGAAGACAAGTCCCAGCTAAAAAATGTGACCATACACACAGCAAACACTGGCCTTTACAAAGAAGTGAATTGGATGAATGTGTTAAGTGTCCAGAGTGTGATGTAGTGTTGTTTGCTAAGCCTCGTTTTGACATGTATCACTCTCAATGGCATTTTTTTGAAGACTGACACTAAACTGGAAAAGAAGAACACACAGGCATGAATGAATGTTCTCACGTAATAACTGAACTGATTTTTTGCATTTTTCAGTGGCACTTTCTTATGACACAAGGGGGCAAAAGGAGTGTGAAATTTACAAAAGACTTCAGGAAAAATAATATAGATTTTTTTTGGGGGGACTTTTGTTGCCTGTGCATCACCGTATATTTATCTCAGTATTTAACCAACTTGATACACAAAATTTGTTTCACAATAAGTTTTATTTCATGCCTCTACATGTTTCGAGCACGTGCTCGAAACACGTAGAGGCATGAAATAAAACATTTTGTGTATCAAGTTGGTTAAATACTGAGATAAAGAACATAGATTGTTTGGGAGGATCTTTGTGTGTGTTATGCTTATTTTTTTCAATTAAAAAAAAAGTTATTACTGCAAAAATGTTAATGGTGGCAGAAAAACTGCCCTTTATAAGTGGATATTTTTAACTAGAAATAAATTCCTGTCGATCTTGTATACATTGACAGGTGTTTTAGACAAATGTGGTGAACAAGACGGCCATCTTTGTAAATGCAGGAAGTTTTAAAAACGTTATGTGTAGCAGGAAACTTGTTTTCCTGTTTGGGTATAAAGGGCATACATGAAATGGGATAGCATTTTACTGTTCAGCTGTTGTAGGTTAATGTGTGCTGTGATGATATGTAGCACATTACAGTGTTATAGCAAGTGCACAGTTTTAAAGATGAATGTGTTTAAGATTAGGATGATGGTTTTCCACTTATTTCTCAGGTTCCATATGCAGAATGTCCATGAAATCATAAATAAAATTCCACCACAATTGACAGCACAGTCCTTCCATCAGTTTTCTGTGTCCTGGCCTCTGTTCTGTTTCAAGACGACAGAGATTCATGGTTCATAATTTTAATCTGTCTTCTTTGCTGGAGCATTGTACTGGAGTGGCACATCAATGAAATATCAACATATTTGTCACTTCCTAATATGTAAACATTGTAACTAAGTTGGCTTGTTGGTAAACTTTCAAAATATTTGTCACTTCCTAATTTAAGCACATTATAATTGAACCAGCAAGTCAGTGAACTTACTTACTTACTTACTTACCTACTCCATGGATCAGAGTCCTTCTTGAAAAGCTGCCTGGTTCTCAAAATCAAGAAATTCCCACATTTTATGGCATCCAAGGTTCATTTCCGCTTATACAAGTGCCTTCCACCTATTCATATCCTGAACCATATCAATACAGTCCATGCCCCCTCATCCCACTTCCTGAAGGACCATCTTAATATTATCCTCCAATCTATGTCTGGGTCTTACACGACGTCTCTTTCCCCCAGGTTTCCTGAACAAAAACCTGTATGCACCTTTTCTCTCCCCCCTACATGCTACATACCCCGCCCATCTCATTCTTCGCAGTTTGATCAACAGTATTATATTTTGTGAGGAGTACAGATCATGAAGCTCCTCTCGTTATGTAGTTTTCTCCAGTACACTGTTATCTCATCCCTTTTAGGCTCAGATATTCTTCTCAGCACCCTGTTCACAGACACACACAGCCCATGTTTCACACCCATACAAAACAACAGACAGAATTATAGTTCTGTATATCTTAATCTATAAATTTTTGGATAGCCAACTGGAAGACAAATATTTGAACTTTTCCACCCTGTTAAAGGAATTAAAACCAGTCTTTATATTGTGACTTTGTTCTGCATTCTGATCTTGAGACATGACCTTGTACTTAGTTTTATCAGCATTTACTTCTTGTCCAAAGTCCTTACTAGCAACTAATAAAGCTTTCCATATATTTATTTGTAGTATGTATGCTTCTGCCCAATATACATAAACCAGAAGCTGATGTGTACCATTTAATTTCAAACAACCCTGGTTTACCTGAACCCTCCTAATGGCATACTCTAAAGCAAAGTTGAAAAGCAATGTCAGTAAAGCATCTCCTTCTTTGAAACCATTCTTAATAGACAATATGTCAGAAAAGTGTTTGCGTACCGGGGCTGCTGTGAGTTTCATTCAAACAAATTTTTATTAGCTTTTCTAGTTTCATGGGGATACCAATCTCAGTGAGAATTTTATACAAGACCTCACTCGTAACTGAATCATAGGTTTTATTGAAGTCTAGAAACAGCTAATGCACTGCCTCGTATTCTTATTTTGTCCCAAGTATTTTACAAATGCAGAATATATGATCAGTAGTTGGCCTGTTACATTGAAATCCACACTGACAATCCCCAATAATTTCCTTTGCATATGGAGTTAGGATATTGGATAAAAGTTTGATTGTAGTTGACAGAATTGGTATGCCTCTAATTACTACTATATCTTTCATCAACTGCCTTATGAGTACAATTCCTCAATTTTCTGAATTAAATTAATAGGTTTGTGGATATTAGAACAACTTGTCCTAACCATGCTTTAACGAATTCTGTTGGAATTATCACTACCTGATGATTTGTGCCTTTTTAGCTTTTCAGTAGCCATCTCAACATCATAGACACTGGGCTCAGGCACTAGTGACTCTGCTTTAAGTATTTCTGTCCACCTAACACCAATAACCCTGTGACCAATCAGTAAGAGATAAATGGTACCCCCACCTAGCCAGAATACTGTGGGAGTCTGTAACCAAATCACCCTTCTCATCCTTTACTGTATTAGTTGTAGACTGGTAACCTTTCTTGAAATCATTGATTTCCATATACAAATTTCTGATATTCTTGGTGTTACTGTTAGTTTCAATATCACGAATATGAGCTTTCTGATATTCCTTCATTTTGTTGCTGAAGTGTTCACTAGCTTCACATCTTACATTGTTTAGATCATCTACATTGCTGTTGGTTGGATCCTGTTACTACAGCATTTTATACTGCTTCAATTCATACAGACCTAGACTGTCTGTAGATGAGGTTTTGATATTCTCGTTCATGTTTTCCTAAGCCCTATTTATGTCCTTTGTATCATTTAAGTTCCCCAAAGCTGCAATTTGAGATCATAATCTGATAACGGTTCCTAAACTCCAGTTCACTTAGTTTCCTGAGATTACATTTTTCTCACATCAAATTCTGTGCTACTTATTTAATTACTGCCAGTCTTTCTCTAACTTTTGCAACCACCAAATAGTGATGAGTATCACAGTCAGCTTCCCATAAAGACCATACATTGAGTGTACTCAAAAGCAGTCTCCTGTCTATCAGTATGTGATCATTGTGGTTGTTAGTCTTTCCATTAGGAGCGATCCAAGTGAATTTGTGAATATTTTGGTGCGGGAATTTTGTGCTGTTAATAAATTTTTTTGACGTGGCACGAATGAGTATTCTAACACCATTATTATTGCTGTCCTGATGTAGACTGTCATTCTCATTTGTTGGTTTGAAAATATTGTCTCTCCCTAATTTTGCATTAAAATCTCGTAACAGAATTTTCGTATGGTACTTGGGAAAATGATTGAAAGTCTGCCCCATTTCCTCATAAAACCTGTCTTTGTAATTACATTTCTCCTCATTTGGTGCACGCACATTCAAAATAATGATATTATGCAAGCAACCTCTCAGAACTGTAAATGACATCCCATCACTTATAAACTCTACTCTCTTAACTGCTGATACTGTTCTGTGTTTTACAAAAAATCCTTTTTTCATTTCCTTTTCCGTAGAACAAAATATAATTCCCTACTTTTATAGTTCCCCCCTTTCCCACCAAACCTAATTTATACCTTGCTAATTCCCTGGTTACTGTCCTAAGTGACCCTGACCTATATAAGCTCCTCACATTTCATGTACAAAATCTCATGCCCCTCTTCCATTGCTTAGATTGTACCAAAGGATGTGTCCAGCCCCGAGGCAATTATGACCATTTTGTAATAAGGCCAGTTTTTATGGTGAGGAGTTGTTACAACCTCGCCTTACCCCCAGACTATTCAATGTATTTGCAGCTACCCTCCATATTGGAGGCCATTCCTCCATCTGCAACCTGAGGACATGCTATGCCGTGGTGACAGGGACCATCTTGTCATGGATATCAATGAACTGTCAAACTGTCAGTTGCTAATTTATGCACGTCTTTTCCAAAAGTTTCCTTGTGTACATGATTTATGAAAATGGATTTGAGGGGCCTTGTTGGGCTGATTCACCAGCCACTTCATTTCCACTAATTCCCCTTTGCCAAGGCACCCATATCAATGGGATCCTGGTTTGTTCTACCAGTTTAACCAGGGATTGATGGCAGTCCAAGAATAATTTGGAATTATCCGGAAGCTATCAAGGGCATCCATGGCTCCCTGAGTGTCGGGAAGAATACAAATGTTCCTACCTGTGTAGCTCTTTTCTATATTCTCCATTATGCAAGCCTTGTTGGCACATATATTTTATTCTGGAATACTGTGGTGTGGAGCCCAAGAGTGAAGCTGTTCCCTCATCTGGAGTCCCATCTATACACCCCAGCAAAAGTACCTTTTTTGGTCTTGGTTCTGCCTGTGTACTGGACCAGGCACCTTTCCTTGTCTGGGTTGGCCCTGTTCTGCCATTAACACTTTTCAGGAAACGTGACTGTGAATGCCTTGTGGAATGCATATCTTGGAAGCATCGTCTCAGACCCTGCATGTAGGATGGGTTCATTGTTCCATATCCTGTGGTTTTTTGGTTTGACCGAAGTTAGTGGATTTAGGTCTGCACTGTTGGGTACACATTAGTCTGTAGATCTCTGCCTCAATCATCACATGAAGAGGAAGAAGTCCCAGAATGACCTCCATTGCAGTTGTTGGGGTCATCTGTTACAGTTATTGCAGTACACTGCTCATGTTTGTTTCCCTTCTTATTAAAAAGTTTGATAATGTTATTAAAAACCTGTAGAAGAGACCATGCACATAATGCAGTGATTGGAGAAGGTGGGAAGCTTGTATTGTAAATAATTAAGAAACATAAGTTATAACAGAGAAACAATTTTGAAAGAAGGAGGGATGCACGTAAATTATAACAGAGAAATAACTTTGAAGGAATGGGAGATGCATAAATCCCAAAGGGAGAGAATTTTATTGCAGGCGTAGAAGGATACAACAATTTGAAGACAGAGGAGTGATGGTGCAACCAGTTGAGTCTTGGGGTGGGTTCACATTGCTTTGGCTGTCCCTGGTTCCTGGCTGTGCACTACTGTCTGTAAAAGTACAAGATTTCACCTGTAGTTACTTAGTTGTGTTTTGTAATTTTGAAGTTTAATTATTGATAATCCATGATAAATTAATCTTAAATGTCTGGGAAGTGGGTCATTTTTGTACTGGCTGTTGATTGACTCCCTCCAATTCGGTTATGGTTTTGCAGTGTGGTAGTAGGCTGTAGAACTTAGGTGTGTACATTCTGTTGGTTCTTTGATATACTTCAAGCATTATTAATTTGGTTTATAAGTACCACTACAAGTGATTTGGTGCCATGCTACACAATGTAGAAGAGGCGTATAGTTTGCCAATGGACCATGAAGCGAGGGTTCGATTCCTGCATCATCAATTTTTGTTTCTTAATTTTTGTGTTTGAAACGGCTTGGGAACTGTTACAGTGTCTTTCAATACTATCTCACATTTCTTTCAGCTTTTGCATCAATGCCCTTGTCTAAGTGACCCAGCTGACCTGATTTCCTTATTAAGCTTACAGATGCCTGTTGTGTGTGAAACTGTTGTCCTGGGAAAATTGTACGCAGTTTTCTCTGACCTATCACACTCTCGGAGAACAACATTCCACATACAATTCACAAAGAGAAACACATTCAACAGCGTGTATGTGGAATCACATCCACACACAACCAGTATTTATAGAAAAACTACTAAAAGAACTGCTAGTCACAATTCAGTTATGACCTTGTTAGGATATAAGATTCTTTAAATTTTTTGCACATGTTAATTGCATTGTTGTAGCACATTATTGTATTTAATTATCTATGTTTAATTTTCAGGGAATATTTTGCAGTAACCAAATAATGTGAAATGTTATTCAACATCACTGGAAGTTGAATAGATCTCTTATGCCTATGAATTGGAGGATAAAAACTAATATAAATATAGCCTTTAAGGAATTCCAATTTAATATAATAATGTTTATATTTTAACAACAGGTTATCCATATTTTGGCAAGAATCCAATTAAGAACATTATAACATTTTTAAACCTTACACAGTCCTGTAAAAGAGTGAGATCTCAATCTTAAATGCAAAATTGGTATGTTGTATACAACTTTCTCAGTATATTTTTATAATTCCAAGTACCTTGTGAGGCTGAAACATGTACTGCAGCTGACATTAAGGAACTGTAAAAAATGAGCTGTGATTGACAGTTACTTTACTATTTTTTCCGTATTTCAGTACTGGTTGTGTGTGGGTGTGATTTGATATACGTACTGTTGAAGTGTTTTTCTGCATGAATTTTATGTGGAGTGTGGTTCTGTTAGAATGCGATAGAATGTTGGAGCCAATCGTGTCAAAAGTTTTTCAGGATCAGAGTAGCAAGCACAGAGGCATCTGTAAGCTTATTAATGAAGTCAGGTCTGCAGGGTCACTCATGGACAAGAAAGTTGGTAGAAAAGCATATGTACATGCATGATAGTATTGACAGAAATTGTAATGGCTCCCAAGCCATTTCAAACATGTTAATAAGAAAGGAAATCAGTGATCAAAGAAGCAGACCATGGCCTTCCTGTCTCTAGGCAGACTCTATACAACTATGCTACCACACATAGCGTAGCATCATTTCACTTCTAGTGAATAATGTGTGAAGTGTAAATGCGTATCACTAAGAACCAATGACGTATTGACACTTAAATTTTGGCTTCAAAGTCAGAATAGGGTCTGCTTCAACAGTGCAAAATCAGAACCAAATTGGAGGGGATCAGTCTATCACTGCTCCTTGTAAGTCCTGTTCCAAACCCTCCACTTGCCATGTGTGCGCTGAGGTAGCTTAGTCATTTAGAGACTGGCCGTGGGTTGTCAGGCACAAGGGATTTTCCTTTTTCACACATCTTGAGGTGTGAAGCATATCTTTCACCTGTATACATACAGTGCTGAGCTTAAGGATGCATGGAGTTAACGTCGTACTTCCCAATGCTTGTTCATGGCAGGTTGTTTAATTAACCTTTTGGCGCCGGAGTTATTTTTTAAATTTTAGCACATCCTGTATATAAAATGTGAATAATACATGAACCAAATACATTAGAATTATGAAACAAACTGCATTTTGAAGAGAAAAAAACGGAGAGTATATACCATGTTTAAAATATTCAGTACCTATATTTGTTGAATAAATATATAAAATG
>Ga0131853_10006258_pt1 | contig 21513 bp, 10 predicted proteins | sample TergutLab28metaG_FD_92764 | JGI IMG/M metagenome (GOLD analysis project Ga0131853, IMG submission 92764) | Labiotermes labralis P1 segment gut microbial communities from Petit-Saut dam, French Guiana - Lab288 P1 (version 2) (version 2) | ecosystem: Host-associated > Arthropoda: Insects >... | reverse complement strand
AGTAGTATTCGGAAGGTCCTGTGACCGGCCATCTCGACACAGGTTTTTCTTGGTTTCCCTGTGTCTATAAGCAAATGCTGAGATGGTTCCCAGGATTCCAAGTTGCCACTACATGCTTCTCACGTATTCCTCCCGACTTAAATTTAGTAGTAACCAATTTCATGTTTTGTATGCATGTAAAATAACCACTGCCACCGGGTGACAACCCAATTGCAGTTGTTTATTATTATTATTATTATTATTACAACACGGCAGATTTATGTTTATTCCAGGCTCCTGTGCTTTCCAACAAAGACTTCTAGAGAATTAATTTATCAATTATCTCGACTTCTGCCCTCTCATTCTCCGTTATCTAGGTAGCGTTTAATTCTCCTCGTTTCTTAAATACTGCACTATTATCCTTAATAGATAAACTAGCGGGCTTATGGGATCAATGTGAGTACGCGTGCCATTTCAACTTCTTAATTCGCTGGACGGTATAATGAGAGTCGATACAAACGCATGTCATCTCAATATCGTGGCCTAAGTTAGCTACAATCACCAACAGTAACAAAATGGCGGATGTGCTGACTTGTGAGGTGGGAACTATAATAGCGCCACTTCATTCTGGGTCGGAAAAAAGTAAGGTAATAGACCTTCCAGAAATACACAGCTCTCAGTGCAATAATATTTATGTTGAATATAACAACATGGTGAAATTTTTCTTTAGTTTTCGGTCTTATGGCTATGGCTACGAACCGACGGAAGCTGGTATATGAAACTTGGTCGAAAACAGACCACAAACTCAAGTGCTTACTGTACGTCTGTTAACGTTCGCAAGTAAAAACACTACAGACGACGACGACTTTCGGGTTATATCCAACAAACTTAACGCACATAGACCCTGTACGTAACTTACGAGTTTGCACAAAAATATGCTTAATAATAATAATGATGATGATGATGATGATGATGATAATAATAATAATAATACATACATACATACATACATACATAAGTAGGACTAAAATTACTTAACCGACAATGAAATTTGTAAATCCTGCTTCAGATTCTTGTTTATAATTTACGCGGTAAGAGGGCATTTTCTTAATTCTGCATCTTTCAAATGACTTGAACGCAAAGTGAAAGACCCACTGCACTTGAAAGAATGTTTTCTCCCGCAGTAGGGAGTTACAAAAAAATATCTTCAGCAATCAACAAGGCCAGGATGTGTCCGCAGATAAGGCTGATAAACTGCAGAATTTCATGTTATTTCAGAACATAGTACATAGCGACTGCGCGAAGTAATCTCACTCAGTGCAGAGCTGAGGACAAACACGCAGTTTCAGAAAAACTGTGCTACGAACATGCTTGTCAACGGTCGCCGGCCTACACTAGTGCTGCGTTTATGAAGTGCACAGCATCACATTACGAAAAGTACTAGTTTCTTCAGGAATTTATGTTTTCGCAAGAAGAACCGTCTATATTCGGCCAACGTCGTAACGCGTCGACAGACTACATATAAAACCGTATTTGTCGAAAACGTGGTTGTTGTGCGGGTGGTCAAGAAGAATCATGTTCTCTTCGGGAAACAGAACCTGCATGACTTTGCTTCCAGAATCGCGCTGCTTTCCGCCACAACCAGCTACGGAGTGTAGCCCATATTATTGCACAGCATTTATCTACAACCCTATCAGTACTAGCCGCCCATCTACGCCTAGTCGCACTGAGTGTACTTGTAACTAAAATGCCGCATGCCAATAAATTAACAGAGCCCATCATCGGCTCCTACTCTTCATCACAGTGTCATTAACTCACTAAACAATATTCCACAACCGAAACGGCAGCTCTCTTATTGACCAGTATGTATTTCCATACACTGTTATATGTACAAACACGACTATAATGGCTGGAAATAAAATAAAACCTATTTAAAATGCCTTCTCTATTAACATATTTCCCAACTCGACTCAGAATACAAACACTGTCTCTCCACGGATTGTCTACACAACCTACACAGGTATCTTTTACCTCCAACAGCATTATTTACCAAAACATATTGACAAGTTCTGATAAAACCTTCAGACACAAACACCAAAAGAAACTCTACATTCAATTCTCCGTATTGTAACGGTAAACCTTCGGTTCCACCACCAACAGATACTTGAACTCATTCATAAATACTCCCATTTTCCCGCGACTTCGATAGCATACATACGTAACAAATGGCAATAAACCGCATTTTTAAAACTGAAATTGTACTTTTAGATACATAATAACATTGTGTACCTACTGCTATTTTCATTTTCACGCACAAAACACTTCAAACTAGAAAACCAACACTCCACCAACTCAACTTCGTAACTAATGACAACGATGTTTACCGCTACCGACTCGGGCTTGCACTGGTGAGATTGCTAAACAACTATTCTGAGAACCAGCTGACGTACCAACGTAACACAATGAAACATCGCTAGTAGCACCCCAAGACGAGTGACAACTTACTTCTGATTAATAAATGGCGTGAGAGGTGTTCAAAGGCTTGTCCCATCTTCGCCCCAAACCGTAACTCCATCGTCGCATACCTCCCATACAGCATATCATTACAGTTTTCCCACGAGAACAGGACATGCTGAGAAACTTTTTACACAACGTCAGATCAACAAACTTATTAATCTTATATGGATTAATGACGGCCGTAGCAAGGGATATCATACATTACTGTGCCTATTCGTAACAAGGGGGACAAAAATGGCCAGTAACTGCTGGTGAATAGAAAAATCTATAACGTGCAGGAATTGTATTTCTACCATTCTTCTTTCAAGGCTCACACCGTACGCACTAAATAATCAGTGTTAAGCAACGAGGCGTTATCAACCACTGATCAAATGTACTGCATCTGTCGCACACTCGACAACAATGAAACTACAATGCGGCAGTATGTCAGCTAGTACAGGCTGCAGACAGCCTACATGAATCAAGAGACAAGCCTAAGTCCTCGCTAGGACCAGATACGCTGTTCAAAACGCAATCACATTCAACCAATAGTAAAAGCCCATAAAGTCAGGGATTTTATGTCTGACACATTTCACATTCACAACAAACTGAGAATATTAGATTCGCTTTGTAGTAAGGATTTACTTTTAAGCTGTATGTATTGTTTTAAATTATTTATTCCGCAAAAATATATGAGTAAAATACAGCTTGCCTGTCTCTTGTTCATGAGTCGTCGCCACAACGCCGGCCAAAAACATAATATAACGGTAGATAACAATAAACGGTTCATAAAAGTCGCGAATTGAAATATTTTTTATGGCGATGCGGCCCAACGTGGGCTACGGTCTCCTCAGTATTGAGGTTTCTAGATCACACATAACGACACACGGCAGTCGGTTGGACTCCTCTGGACGAGTGTCACTCTGACGCAGAGATCTGTATCTGACAATACATATGACTCACGAAAATTCCTCCATGCCCCCGGCAGGATTCGAACCCACAGCCTCAGCAGGCGAATGGGCGCAGACCCACGCCTTAGACAGCGCCGTCACTCTGATCGGCGATATGATATACGCAGAAACAAAATTATCAATTCGGAACTACGAAAATCGATCAAAAACTAGTTTACAATATACTAACTTTTGTTTGTTTTATTTTCATCTACAATAAGAAGAGTTCGCCGATCCCAGTGGCCGCGTGGTCTAAGGTGTGGGTCTGCGGCCACTCGCTTGCTGGGATTGCGGGTTCGAATACCGCCGGGGGCATGGATGTCTGTCTCTTGTGAGTGTTGTGAGTTGTCCGGTAGGGGTTTCTGCGTCGGGCTGATCACTCATCCAGAGGAGTCCTACCGAGTGTGGTGTGTATGAGTGTGATCATGAATCCTCGATAATGAGAAGGCCTTGGCCCACTGGGGTTACTGCGCCATGGCAGCTGATTGAATAAGCAGTGCTGTCAGCAACGATTCGAAACTCCCCAGGCATAGTCACAGTTAGTGTGGGTTCTTTAGTTACGAATTTACACGCCGTGTAAACTTATTTTCTATTCGATCTACGTATACTGACTGACAAAGACGTCAAGGGGCGTTTAAGTACGCGAAATGCTGCCAACATGTCACATAAAACGACTAAAAATTAAAACACACAAATATGTACTTTGCCTGCTGTTTTACTTTGCTGTGAATCCGTGCAGGAACACATATTCACGATCTCTGGTGCTGAACAAAATCCCTGGACGAAAATAAGAGGAGGTGACAGAAGATGAAACTGCATAATAAACTTCACAATTTGTTCCCTTCATCAAATAGTATCAGAGAGAAGGAATCAAGGAGGACGTGAAAGCTGGGACGTAATGCATATGTCACAAATGACAAATGGATAAACACGATTTTTTAAGGAAGAGACCAATTAAAAGACCTGGTGAGAGGGTTGTAGATAGAATAATAATATTAAAATATACTAAAACTGAAATAAGCAGAAAGATTGTGGGTCTCGTCCAGGACTGGATTACATGCGGGTATCAAGCTGACACAGTAGTCGGCCTTCGGGGTCCACAGAAGTCCGAGAATGCCGTACCAGCACACAGCTAGCTTCTCAAGAAAGAAGGTGCTCCAGGAATACACTATTCTGAAACAAACCGCAGTTTTTGATGGCAGAGGTCATCAGATTCTTTGCAGCAATATCGGTAACTACAACATTAAAATTTTATTAAGCCACAATTATTTGCGTAACAAATATTTTGCTGTTTCTCTGAGTTTCTACACGAAACTGTATACCGAAGGAAATGTCTGTTGTCTGCATGTGTGACGTACACAACATCGCATCGGATGCCATGTGCTCTCTCATCTTCAAAATGTTTCAACCGGCCCTGGGATCGAGTCAGGCTCTGATTCCCTGCGTACCGGTCTCTTTCAACGCGGGCAATGTGGCCGGGGCTAAAGCAGATGACTCACCTTCAAGTGATTAACAATACGTAGAGTTATACCTCTGCTCACCAACACGCAGTCATGGGGCAGGACTGACGCACACGGCCAATTTTACCTCCACATTCTTCCACCATTTGTTCTTCAGTAAACAAATTCTTTCTTTATACTACAAATCTCTCGTCAAAATAATTACTACTTCTCTCAAAACAACCACATACGAACCAAAACCGAAAATCTGTCTAAAATGCGCAGATGAATATTTCTCATTAGGCGTAATGGGGTTGCACTGGAGCAAAGCGCATGGGTTGGTTCATTCCATCTTACTGGTAAATAACTTGTAAAGTAAATCTGGCATCACGCAGCGAAAAGGTTCGCGTGCCCCTGACCTAAACATTGTCTTGAAGCAGTAATGCCATGGTCCAGATTCCACTTCCGCTACTGTTCCCAACCCATTAACCGATCAGCATACTGTGACGGCTTTCGGATGTTAGCCCATTTGGGTGGCGCTAGTTGCGCTGATACCTAACAACCATTACATTCATACAAGAAACAAGTTCACAATCATACAAAAACAGCCAAAATTACAGTTCTGTGTAGATTAATCTTGCCAGTGGCCGCGCGGCCTAAGGCGTGGGTCTGCGGCCGCTCGCATGCTAAAATTATGGGTTCGAATCCCGCGAGGTGCATGGATGTCTACCTCTACTGGGTGTTCTGTGTTGTCAGGTAGAGGTATCTGTGTAGGACTAATCACTCGTCCAGAGAAGTCCTACCGAGTGTGATCGTGAAGCATCGAAAGGGGAGGCCATGAACCGAATACGGGACGAAGCGCCATAGAAGAGAGAGAGAGAGAGATTTTAATCTTTATGTTCTTAGACAACAAAGGAGACGGCAAACGAGTCTGGGCAGATGGTAGCAGGCATTCCCGGGACTCGGAGTGCTCTTAATTTCTCCGCGTACTCCATTTTGATTTGTCAGTATCATTGCCATTGCCACACTTTCAAGCGATCTGTTGGTTCTCTGTACGTTGTGACTTTATCCACCATTCTGTTGATAAGACATGAACATAACCCATTCTTCTTGTAATTCACTCCTAAACCCACGGTAAAATTTGTGTAGCACTGTACCCTCTAGCAGTCTCCATGAACTGGGGCCATTACGTCACTTGAACAAAGTTGCAGATGGACACGGTACTTCGGTTCTACCAAATGCTACTTACTTACTTACTTACTTACTCCATGGAGCAGAGTACTTCGTGAGAAGCTAACCAGCTTGCAGCTAGTCAAGAAATTCCCCACATCTTATGGAACCCGAAGGTTCATTACCGCATTCACAAGTGCCTGCCACCCGCCCCTATCCTGAGCCAGCCCGATCCAGTCCATACCCCCACATCCCACTTCAGGAAGATCCATTTTAATGTTATCCTCCCATCTGCGCCTGTGTCTTCCCGTGCCCGCTACCTGTCCCTATCCTGAGCCAGCCCGATCCAGTCCATACACCCACATCCCACTTCCGGAAGATCCATTCTAATATTATCCTCCCATCTACGCCTGTCTCTCCCAGTGGTCTCTTTCCCTCTGGTTTCCCAACCAAAACCCTGTATACGCCTCTCCCCTCCACCATACGCGCTACATGCCCCGCCCATCTCATTCTTCTAGATTTTATCACCCGCACAATATTGGGTGAAGAGTACAGATCATTAATTTCCTCATTATGTAGTTTTCTCAACTCCCCTGTTACCTCGTCCCTCTTAGGCCCAAACATTCTCCTCAACACCCTATTCTCAGACACCCTCAGCCTATGTTCGTCCTTCAATGTCTGCGACCAAGTTTCACGCCCATACAAAACAACAGGAAAAATTACAATTCTGTATATCTTAATCTTTATATTTTTCGATAGCAAACCGGAAGACAAAAGATTCTGCACCGAATGATAGGAAGCATTCATTGACTCCAATCTTCTCTTAATTTTTCCCTGTATATAATTTTGATATGTTAAATTTGTTGCCAAATATTTGAACTCTTCCACCCTTTCATAGGATCTATTATCAATTTTCATACTGTGACTTCGTCCTCAATTCTGATCTCGAGACATGACCTTGTACTTAGTTTTATCAGCATTTACTTCTAGTCCAGTCTCCTTACTAGCCACTACCAAAGCCTCTGCGTTTGCGTTTAAAGTGTGTACGCTTCCTCCAAATATATTAACTGTTACACGATGCCTGAAGAGGTAACATAAATGATCCTGCAAAAGTACACATCATTTCATATTTCTCAGATCGCCCTGTTCACATACCAAACGTGGGCCTAATATTAACTAACTACCAAACTACGGTATAAAAACATCTCACTTCGGATAGTGACAGTTGTTAAAAAAAGCGTTGCAGATAAAAATCAATAGTGTCGAACTAATACTGACCTTCTGACTCATAAGATATAGCATCAGCACAAATTCTCTGAATATTTAAGAAACTTAATGATTTCAGGATTCTGTGAGGAATTAACAAAACATAAGTTTTGGCTTTCAACTACTAATTCTCGGATACGTTCACTGAAACCTGTCTACTGCCACAGCAGAATTTTTATGTATGCCAGAATGAGTCAACGAAACAACAATAAGCACAGGGCGCATTTTAAAGTACAGGTCTCACTGGAAGCAGACGGAACCACAGAACTGAGAACCTGAAAGCAATAGCTGTAACGTTAAAAAGAAAACAAGAGCGATGCCGCTTATGTAAACGGTGTAGCCCTAACAATACACTGTACGTGCGGGCGTTTTGCTTTTGTACACTAGGATTAGATATGGCCATTGTTATAATATGGTTAAGTTGGTAGAGCAATGTAGCACGCACGAAAAGATCAGCAGTGCATAAGAGGGACACACAATGGCGGGCGCCAAGTCGCCCAGGTGACGCCTCATATTCAGTAGGAAGTTTGCTTCTTGTCACTCTTTTGACGCACATTATTTTGAGATGGCTCCCAGATTTGGGGGAAATTCGTGGACCCATGGAAATGGTAGGAAAACCTGAGGCGAAGAAAGTACTTGGGAAGCATAAGTACTGAGAGACTAATAATATTAAAAACAATTTTTAAGAAAAGGATGTGAGGGTGTAGATGGAATCGTACAGATCAGGATATGATCGAGTGGTGAACTCTTGTGGATATGGCAATGAACATGCAGGCTCCATTAAAAGCGAGAAATTTCTTAAGTTGAGGGACTATTACGCTTCTTAAGGGGTGTGTTCAATGGATACATTTGTTACAGCTAAATAAAGAGCACATTTTTTGTATATTTATTGGCTTAGGGCCATAAAACGCGCGAAAGGACAGAAATTTCTTTAGGACTTCTAGACATAAATGATTCTGATATGAAGCTGCCCACTCAACCCCAACACAATGTCGGGCTTTCGAATGGGTGGTAGTATACCTCTGCTTCCCCTATATATCATTATGATGTGCACAGGACACTCAACCTCATGTTCCATTACTCAGCACTGAAATACCGAAATGGTGCTGTACAAAGCACTCTTCTTCCGATCTGGTGTGTTTGCACGCCATAGGGCCACTTTAGGACATAATTTTCTTCATTTCATAAAATGCTCTTAGAATCAATCGCACTTGTGACGTTGGTTTCCCTCCCTAAATTACACTTTCATTTAAAAGGTTTTCAAATTTGTAATACATATTTTCCCCGCAACTGCTTCACTCACTCTTCCAATATTCCGTACTTCGAACATGGCTAATCCTAAAGTAAATATGTCCCTGACATTAGCAATAAACTACAAGATATTTCTGGACACGGCGCAAAAATAAATTTGCGGGCCCTGCCCACGCGTCGTCCCGAATTGACAACGCCTATAAAAATCCTAGCAAAGCGGAGAGAACACACCAGATGTACATATTAAATTCCACTTGTATCATAGTGCAAATATTTATTCAAATTGGTTACAGGAACAATTTTGTAATTCATCCTTGTACACGCCGTACACACTCTGTGCAATAAATCTCTTTAAAAAAAATACACCAGAGCAGTCTATCCCGCCCAATGTAATTCATTCGCCTTTACACGACCGCGCTTCAACACCACGTATTTTTGACTGGAATTCGTTGGTTACTGGCCACAAACATCTAACGGGCTGACTTCCCCCCGCGAAACCACTGCCAATATCGAAGTCGTACTCCGCAGTAGCCACACATAGCCGAGATGTTACTCTCCGCACAGGTGAACATTCCGTCGTCTAACGCGTTTTAAACACTTAAAGACGAAGCGCAGACTGCTTTATTTAAAGACCCAGATCTTACCTCGCAGTAAACACTTTTCATCTCGGTTATAAAAACCAATCAGTTTATGATGTAAGTGCCACAAGTCACTGTTTGTTCTCGGAAAAATACAAAACACATATATACAGTGTGAGCAGAGAGTACAATTGTTGAATGTTAAACCTGTTGGTGCATCACGTAACCAGTAGGCTTTAAAAGGTTAATTGCGCCAACTGCAACTCTCCCACTCTTTCCCATACCCGACTAACTAAAACTTCTCTCTCTCTCTCTCTGTCACACACAAACAGCAGCTGTCACAGCGTACCGTACCCTCACATGGCTCAGCCAGTACATAACGACTCCGGCCTTCTCGAAGGGAACTACAATACAAAGTTGTTCACACACAGTTTCGTGGTGCGCGCATACGTGTAATTCCATTCGAAAAGTACGGCCTTGCATGCATCGATTTTCATAAAACTTACAAATACGCAACGGGATTATGTCAAGACCCCTTAAGAGAGTTCCACCAAAATGGGAAGATAAATGTGGGAATTACGGACAGGATTCACTGAAGCCCGTAAGTGAAGTGTGGCTGTCACACGACCGATTTTAACGAAACTCGCGCTCACTCTGTAAATGTCTGTGGACATCTCCTGTAACGGTGTTTTCCCCCAAAAATCGAAAGAAAAACTTAGAAAGTAGGGGATAATTTCATTTGCCCCTGTAAGTAAAGTATAGATTCCACCGTACCGATTGTCACTAAACTCATAATTCTTCAAAGTGCAGCTCTGTTACACAGAATTTCACCCAAACAGGCCAAGAAATACGCAAAGCCGGGCAGAAATTCATTTACACCATTACGTAAAGTATGACTCAAGCCGATTTCCACGGAACTCAATTTTCTATAAATGGCTCATACGCCAAATTTCATGAAAATCCAACAATCGGATCAGTCATCGGTACTAGATCGCAGATAAGAAGACGGATGGACTCAGTCTCCGAATAATGCGTTTCTTTTCCTTTTGTTAAAAAAAAAACTCCTGAAATGTGGCATTAAATCAGAATGTAAATTGTCAGCTGCCCCATACATCCACTGTTATACCCATGGCACATATCCACAGTTGTTCGAAGTTAAATAAACATGCACACGAGCTTAGACTCCGTGATTAACCCAGTCGGCGCGGTTAAAAGGCTCTGCCATTCAGCTGGTTACAGAATAATTATCTGGAGGATATCAATTATAGGGCACAATGCTATCACAGGGCCTGGAGGTTAACACAAATTGTACGATTGTCATTTGGTCCGCACGCCTGTCTGCCCAGCATTACCCCTACTTTACCCAAAGCTCAAACCGACCGCACAACCTTTATTCCACACTTTCTTCCATATGGTGCACACCTTGATGAAACGTAAGCGACACTAATTTCTTGCTGTGCAGTGCCACTGATATATAACAATACGTGTGCATCTAGAATATTACATTTGTCATACCTATCAAGAAGAGGACTTCATGCCCGACGAGAAGTGCAAAAACGCAAAAAATCAATTAAGTAAATATGTATATGCCTACTCCCTGGCAGAACTCCAGTTAATACATAAACCAAGAATCCTCGCACACCGTCTTTAGTGTCACTATCGAAGACGACGCATGTGCAAAATTACTGTCACGACTCCGCGAACAGAGATACGGACATTTCGCGAAACAAAATCAAGCGCCTAAAATATTCAAAGTCCCAAAACGGAAGTGATGTCACCGTACGGCTATCCCGTAATCCCAGTCACTCATAATTTCCTTGTATTTATCCGCGCGATGTTTTCCTCTGCCTTGCACTTATTACAATTAATGATGCCAGATATCTGGTAACTGAAGACATCACTCTACCGTCCCGGCTATACTGAAGTGACTGTGTGTATACTGAAATGCTTAATACTGGTAAGTGTAGCTCATTCAGCATGAGCTGTTCTTCGCAAGGAACAGGCCTGTGCGCTTCATTTGCGCCAAATTTATATATTCTGCAGAATGAAATGACTCACCTTGCACAATTCGTCGCTGGTATACAATTTAATATATTACTTACGCAATGTTCTGATGAGTTTAGTAGCATTTTCATTAATAACACAGTTGAAGTTTACCAAACAATGCTTTGCAATTTATTATCTTAATGAAGACTTCACAACTTCAAAGTTAATTCTCACATCAGGTAAAATCAATTAGTTAACAGATTCGGCCACAGACAAACGACAGTTAGTACCCCATACATCTTTAATCTGCTCTCAGTATTCACACAATGTCTGTTACATTAACATTTGTGAATACAGTCCTTTAGTCGTAAAGACTGATTCTTAGCATTCACAGATCTGATCTGTTAACACACACTTCATCAAGGCTAAAATATTTACACAGACGTCTTTATTTTAAACTGTTACTCTCTATGACGTAATATATCGATTCCTTCCGAAGAATGTTTTTGGATATAAATGTTACTGATGGTTACCCAACAGAGAATAAAAGCCTGATTGGTCCGGCTCATCGTTACGCATCACCGCGCCATCGAAATTACATTTAACTCGTTCTGAATGTTACTTCGGATTCTCCTCAAAACAGATTCCCTTACGGGTTTGTTGCGCTTGCATCCTACCATTTATTAAAGCCAATTTCTTTGTAACACACAGTTATGTATTGTAATTTCATAACTAAGACGTATACAAAACGACAAAAGAACCTTTAAAAATAGAAGCAGTTCTAATTTATAAACATAAATTCAGAACTCCTCATTTTGGCCAATTTTAAATTTAAGTAATTTAGTATATGAATAGATTAAAACCACTAATGGCACCACTAATGACATGTCCAACCCCGAGGAGGGACGAGGTAACGGGGGAATGGAGGAGATTGCATAACGAGGAGCTAAATGATCTGTACTCCCCACCCAATATTGTGCGGGTGATAAAATCGAGAAGAATGAGATGGGCTGGGCATGTGGCGCGTATGGGTGAGGAGAGGGGGGTGTATAGAGTCTTGGTGGGGAAATCGGAGGGAAAGAGACCACTAGGTGAGACCTAGGCGTAGATTGGTGGATAATATTAGGATGGATCTCCAGGAGGTGGGATGTGGGTATATGGACTGGATTGGGCTGGCCCAGGATACGGACAGGTGGCGGAAGCTTGTGAGTGCGGTAATGAACTTCGGGTTCCGTGAAATGCGGGGAATTTCTTGACTAGCTGCAAAACAGTTAGCTTCTCAAGAAGGACTCTGCACCATGGAGTAAATAAGTAAGTAAGTAAGTAAGTAATTGCATGTCCAACCAATATGCTACCTGATTTGAAGTCAAAGGTGGAAGGAAATTCACTGACTTTCCAAGACGTGTGACCGGTTCCGCGACAAAGTACAGCTTCCAAGATCCAGAACGTGTAGTGGCAAGGCTGGGGATCAGTATTCCAGCATTCTTCGAGTCCTATAACCCGGTATTTTTGCAGATGTCGTACTCGAACAAAAACTAATTTAAACTGTGCATTTCGTAATATGAATTGATTACTCGTTTCGACAGTCATTTGTGTTGGATTGGCAGCGAATGACGTGCGAGTAAATCACACATTCGTCTGTTCGTGATTTGTTGTTTGTTGCAATTCTCATGTAAGGGTCCGTGTCAGAAAGTGACTGTAGACAAACAACTTTATTTGAAAAGCATATACGTGCAAAGGGTGTTTTGTTTCTTTAAGTATAACACGTACACCTAATATAATTAAGCTAACCCTTAAAAGGGGGTATTTTATATGATGTCCAGAATCCCCGAGCCCCAACTACAGATCGCATTCCCCTCGACATTAACCCAATTATGGATCGACCACAACGCTGAGATGTAACAACTTTGTAGTTAATTCAGTTTACATTTACTTCATCGTGAGTTGAATTTGTATTTTGTATTCCTTATTTCAGCTGAGCGTCAGCACGGTTGTTCAGTATGCAACACAGACAAGGGCAGGGTTTCATAGAACTGATGGACACTTCACGTATAGCTAGCTTTTGTGCTTACGTCCGAATGAGCAGCGCTCCGCTATACCCTACAGCAAGGCGTAGAGTGTTCGAAGATAGTTTCGTGTCTACTGCAATACAACTTCACGTACTGTACATGGGTCAAACCACGCTCATCAATGTCGCTTAACACGGTAGATCCAATCAAGAGCACCGGCTCATTCTTCCTGAGTTCGGGATTAAGCATACGCGTTGCAGTGAATGTTACGATTTGTCCGAAGTCCACGAAAAGAGCATGGCTACAGAAATACCGGAAGGTCGGGCAGATTGGAAGGCGACGAGGTACTAGGTTATATTGCGTATCAGCAGTAAAGCCCATACACGTAGTCTCTGCAACAGGGGCTGTTGTACAACACGGTGGATCTACACACAAAGCAACGGGTTTGGAATAAACCTGTGACAGTGAAGTATGTACGAACCGGCAAGTTTAGCAACTAACGCTGCTTGTGTTACAGACGAGAATAATGCAACTTTTTTTCCTGTGGCGCTGCGGCCCAACGCGGGCCATGGCCTCCTCATTCTTGAGGTTTCTGGATCACACATAACGACACATCACAGTCGGTAGAACTCCTCTGGACGCGTGATCACCGCGTCGCAGAGACCTCTACCTGACAACACACAACACTCACAACAGAGAGACATCCATGCCCCCGGTAGGATCCGAACCCACAATCTCAGCAGGCGAGCGCCTTAGACCGCGCGGCCACTGGAACCGACAGAATAATACAAATAGAACTCGGAAAAGGAAGCATACAATATGCACGAAGGATTGGCTGAATAAAAGGTCGGACTTAAGCGATTAAACTCTTTTAAGAGAACTAGAAACATCTACGCTGCAAGACTAGAAACATTACTTTCGGACATCCACTTCTATATAGTCAGCAAGAAGTCACTGTGCTCCTACAATACAAATTATACAATCGCCTCATTCTGAGTACGAATGTTACAACAATGAAACACTGAACTGACACTGTTTCAGGGTAGGACAGTTGGCCACATTACTACGAATGAGGTGGTTTTAACGCTAATACTATCAACGAATAGGGTGGTTTTATCGTATGCAGTACGGGGTGCAGAGTGACTTTAGGCTCGTTCTGAACTTTTGGTCAATTTAGGGAAGTTGTTACACATTTTGTTGAAACAGAAGACATGAAAAAGCAAGACTCAGCATCCTTGAAGCAATGATTGTTTGAAACTCTATGCTTTCCTGCGTTCTTAAGACAAAGTTCAGAACTGCAATGGATACACCAACGCATGGAAATTACGTTACTGCAACGCGTAAGGCATTCATAACAGTGTTGCGAAGCGACATAAAGGTAGCTATACTTACAGTCATTCAAATACAACCATTTTATTATATTAAAAAACGCAACATTTCTTAGATGTAATAAAATGATACAAAATAACTACCAATAAAAACCTAACACAGTACCAACATGAAGCTTCGGATCCCTTAATTATGTTTGACATTTCCTGTCGTTCACAGGTATGAAACTGTGGTGTATTTCACAGCTTCCATGGTCTAGATAAGAGTGCCGTTCTATAATATGACAGAACAACTTAGTAAGTTGAATAACTAGGCATTTGGCAAGAATGTGGCGTATGAACTGCCACTGAGTATAAGTGTGAATTACCTGACGACATCACTTACAGCCTTCTTGCATACATTTTATGATCTGGTTTGTTTAGTAAAATAAAGTGCCTAACCTTTGGTCAAAATTTCAACGGCGTTGTTCCAACTACACACACGTTTGCATTCCATTTGTAATACCAGTAAATTATTCTATTTGTCAATATCTCCCTTATCCGATGCCAGACCTCGTTACTCAATCCTTCTGTATGGTCGGGTATATGCTGACGGTTGTCGTCTATATTCACCTCGTGTGGTGTACAAGAAATGAATAATAATTTTAATTCCAATTTAAGTAGCGCCAAGCGCACATCGAATTTCGCCTAACGCATACACTGACCATATCTCTGTTAGCGTCATTTGTAATTTCTTTTAGCACTTCCACAACCATGTAGTACCTCGCGATTTTTAAAATCCAGTTCTTATACAGGTGACTAACTTCACTTTTCACTGCTCATATTGACAGGGATCAAGATATGTCCTATAAAACCTCTCCAGAACACCTGTTGGACGCTACTGACACCTTTATTTGGAACGCAACACAGACTTCACTGAACAACGCCGAACCTCAACTGAATGTGTTGCACAGCGTCTCACAAATGCTACCTATTTTGTGCAACGCTGATTGTGGAACGATAATTTTCACACCCGTCTGATTTTGTAAACACGCGCGCGCGCACACACACACACACACACACACACACACACACCTGAAACAGTACCATACACTGGCAACATGAACGCACAGCAGCCTCTGAAATGCGAATTCTTGGATCGTGTATCAGCCCGTTTAGTAACCGAAGCTAAAAAGACCCCTTTCATCAGCCCCAGGAAACTTCAGGTCCGTTTCATATTACACGAACAGCCACGTTCCTATAAAGAGCTAGTCCCACATTCTTCACCGCGTTTAAGAAGCTGTTTCCACACTTACAATCACGTTTAAGGCAAGGTACGGTAACGGAACAGACGCCCTTACAATAGTCTAAGGGTAAAGACTATTTTTCTGGCCGTCAGCGGACCGTGAGCGTATCCACAGTGGGTATCGGAACTTCAGTCTGCTACCAACTGTCCTTGGGAGAAACGGACGATTATTACAAGACTTAGAGAAGCTGCTGTGGTGAGGGGCCTCCTTACCCATGGCATAAATTATATCGCTTAGCATTTACTGAGAGCAACGTACCACACCAATAGGAAAGAGTCATATTCCGTGATGAAACTACATTTACCTCAGCAAATGACGGGACAGTTTTAGTTTGCAGACCGTGGGGAGAACTTCACAGCTTACAGTATATGTCTACCTTCGAACGCAGTGGTCGTTTGTTCACAGCTGGGTCTGGATCTCCCAAGAAGGTGCCTGAATGTTCCATCAAAGACGAGCATTTAGATTGCCTTCGACGGAAGCGCATTTTGAAGACGGTTACAGAGTGTAACGCTGCTTCATCCCAATGCAGCAATCCAGTTCCAAAACGAATACGCAATTCACAATTGTTGCATACTTCAAGATTGGATGTCAACGCAGACCGACTGCCCACCGTGAGCACCTAACATCAACCCTACCGACAAAAAGTTCAGTGAGGAGAAAAAACAATGCAGGAAACATGGGCCGTCCTCCTTGCGACAAATTCTGATACTCTCTTGACCGTCGCGTCAGACTCTTGAAATGATGTTGCTTCGATGTGGCGATATATACGATCCCTAAATGAGTCGTGCCGATGTGAATGCCACACATGTTTCAGGCTCAGAGGTCTGGACACGGGCGTAGATACGGAGGAGTACTCCTTCCGTCCCGGCCAACAGAGTCCCAGGGGTGGCTAAATAAATATTGTTCAGAAAGTTTTAAATTACTAAGCCCAATAAAATGAAATTAAAAAATAAATATAAAATTCTTTCAAGTTCATAATTTCTGTATACGCGATTACTCGCACCGAGCGCAAAAGAAAAAGGTGTAGATACACTGCTGATGCAGGACATCTGAGCTAGTAATGATAACAGGCCTTACAAGCAACCCTTTTAGGGTTAAGATACTAATTCACATCTAGTACAAGTGAAACACTTCAACAAACAAAACACAACGCACAACACGCACACAAAACTGGTATTATTGCTACTGGTCTCTGTAAATTCTGAAACCACTCGCTAGAGCACGAAGCCTTAGGGAAGGGACAAACCGAACTCTCTTAATGGTCTCTCTTGCAGTGCTAAGGTTTAAGGCTTTTTGGTGTCAAGCAGAGGACTTTCACACCATTAGTTTAATGAATTCGTCCACCATGATTACTAATTCCTTTGGCGGTTGCACACAGCTAAGGCCGAACACTGAAATTTCCAAAACAGAATATTATGTCCTGCAGTTTCAGTCTTGAAAGAACCCCCTTTTTAACAGCTGTACAACAGTGCAAATGCTTCGAACATGTCCAAGACTTGTCGCTCGTTCTACTGTTACAAGTGGCTTCAATCATAAGAACAGGGTTACAGTGCGTCACTGACCGTGAAATTTGAAAGGGCACGGCCGGTTCAAACTACTGACTCAGAAATGTTCCGCTACAATTCATTAAATGTTCGACAAATCAAGAGACTTACGTACGAATAAAATGAGAAGGTAGACACATTGTGTCGCAGGATGATAAGTACGATTAAAATACTATTCAAAGTTGTCATCTGGGCGTTTTACAATGGACTGTGTTTTGTAATTCGTATTTTACAAAGAAAATGAGCAAACAGAACGCGCAATTTGCTACACCATCAGCCCTAGATGACTGGAACAGCTCACAACCTAAAGCGGCAAAATATCAAAGGTATAAAACAGGATTAAAACGTACATGCTGGCCAGATATACAGTGCTCGGATTTTCTTATAGGTCTTCGATAACTTCTAGGTTTGGCCGCCTTCGGGAACTTCATTTAAAAACAGAGAAGTGAAGATGACTGCACTTTTGAAAACTTAATTATTTGAATGTTGCATGGAAAGATCGACCACTGCAATCTACCACGCATGAGTGACGTTCGTTTCCTCAGAATTACGTAGGTAGAACTAACAAGTTTAAACCGACACACTGAACGATATAATCTGTAAACAAGCAATAATCTGTACAAATACATAACTAAGTGACAGGTACAAAGTCTTCCTAGAAAAGCTACTCGTTACCCACTCGCACAAGAAATATTCTACTTTGATCGAGGCGGAAAATTCGTTACTGAGTTAACAAGCCTTCGCCAACATTCAGTCCCCACCTTCGCACCGAATTTCTGTGATTTGAACTAAGCCTAGGTCTCTCAAGTGGCCCCCTTTTTCGAGGTTTCCGGAACATTTTCTCCACTCAATTTTGATTTTCTCAATGCGGGCTATATGGTCCGCCCCATCTCATCCTCCTTCAGTTATCTGCCCCAACAATATTGTGTTAACACTAAAAAAAACGAACTCCTTCGTTACAGAATCTTATCTATCACCACTTAATTCCCACTTCGTGGGTTAAAATATTCTCAACTGCACTGTTTTCAAACCCTGTCAATGTAAGAGTATATTCCCTTCTTTACTTCGAGGGACAAAAGTTCTGCACCCATACATAACACACAAGAATTTAGCAGGGTAAGTTTGGGGAATGTAGATCCTAGTAACATTTCCACTGTGTTGTGCTGCATTCCGTTTTAAAACGCTGAACTACATTCCACGTGTTCACCATGAGGCGTAGAAAGAATAATTGTGGATTTGTGACAAGGAAGAGGGTTGTATTTTGTTTTCGTTCAACATTATCTAATCCAAAACTCGTTGAATGCAAATGAGCATTCGCTACTCGGCTCTGAAATCTTAAGCTTATGTAAGTGAATGAACATGAACAGTAAATAGTAGGGAGACACTATACCTCACAAACATATTAAGGTTTGGTTTTGTGGTATACGCATGACAGACATGCGGGAAACATAATTTAGAACCAAAGTCCGCTACTGTGGACCCAAAACATTCGCAAGGTCCACACTGGCTCCCCAACTTTTCTTGTCTTCGTGAACTGACACATGTTTCTTTGCGTCTTCACTGTTGTAGCTTCAATAAATAAGACTAGATCCCAGCAATAAGTGTCTTGATTCTTAAGTGATCAGAAAGCTCAAAGTGCAAATAGGGTACGAAACCAGTAAAGCTAACGTGGGCGTTGCAATCGTTCGACAAATTTCAGTATGCTTCCAAACAATTTTTTTCGTAGTTAATTCACCAATCATTCACAAGAGATGTCACATGAATGGGGTTTACTACAATGAAAGCATTTTTAAAAAGCAATGTTTACTCAAATGGGCTCCCTCCACCTTCTCTAAACTTCCTCTACATAACACAAATAAAATTAAATGCGAACAGATAAGACGAAAGTACGTTTTACGACTTAAAAAAAAGAATGTACCAAGTTCATTGAGTTTAATAATATAAACCATCGCGGCGGAAATGACAAACGTTATGAGTGTACGCTACGTGTACATTAAACACAGTGCTCCTAAGGGAAAATACAAACTAACACACCGCCACTACGCCTTCCCCACGCGACCAGCACTGCCAAAGCTGCAGTATTCAGGATGGTTTACTGCTTTGAGCATAAGTGCCCAGGGGATTCTGACTTTCGTTTTTGAACGAAGCGAACTGATTTACACACATTCTTTACCTTCTATTTTGAGACTGTTAACTATCTGCGCTATGGCTCGTTCAATCTATACACTACTGTATTTTGGGCACAAGTAATGAAGTCGTGCGGAATGTATGGAAAGCCATGTTTTATTCCCGACTGTCCAATTATTTATTTAAGGGTTAAGAAGAAACTTCTGCGTAAACCTTGAAGTAAGTTTATTACAAAATATATGTGTGTGTGTGTGTGTGTGTGTGTGTGTGTGTGTGCGTGTATGCATGAGTCTGCCCGTTTCCCCGCCAGCTATTACGTAAGGTCGCACTACAAGTTACAAACGCTAAATCTACGCACACTTTCCAAACTACCTTCCTTATTTTATAAATAAAGGCTTACAATACTATCATGTCCACATTAACATCCCCCACAACCTTGGAACTAACTCAAAGGACTTACTGAACCAGTAGGTTGAAGAAATCCAACGAGATGCAACAGTATGCAGATATTTATTTACTGCTAAATTACTCTACTTGTTTCGGACGTCCATCGCGCCCATCATCAGGAGTATATAAAACTGTAGTTGCAGCCTGTGGTACAGATCATACTATCTCGGGAGCAAACTTCCTCAAACGTGACCAAATAAGTAGGTATGAGGAAGCTTGCTCCCCACGTAGTACGATCTGTACCACTGGCTGCAACTACAGTTTTATGTACTCCTTATGATGGGCGCGATGGACGCCCGAAACATGTAGAGTAATTTAGCAGTAAATAAATATCTGCATACTGCTGCATATCGTTGGATTTCTTCAACCTAGAATTACGATGCACGGAACAACGAATATAAAATTTATTGAACCACGTACAAATATCACAGCTCATAGGGGTGGACCATCACTAACAGCACTTAAATACATAAAGCTGCGCTCATAAAACTCTGTGTGGCGGGAACGTTTTCTAAACCTGTCTAAGGTTTTCATAGAATGTGAAACAGGAAAATGATTGTCGATCAGTACCTATACTCTATATAGCAGTCGGCTTGATGGCGAAAGGCAGTATTCCGTCACAAGTACGTAAGATATTACAATAACATAGGGTGCAAAGCATTCTACCAATTCTGTTTGGTGCATTTCTTTGGTATGTTACATTACAAATATGAGAGTACGAAACTCTGATGTTACATGGCCTGTCTACTATCATTAACGTCGCTGAGACGTGAAGTGTTCACCCTTACCTAGTATTAAAAAACACTCACAAAAACTGGTTATAGAAGCGTACAATTATTAGTATATTATAATGCTAGCTTAACCTACACACATTAAAGAATGTTAGCAATAGCAGACACAACAAGATCTAACACGAAATGCTTGTGAACCTCTTGCAGACAACATTAATATGAACATGGAAATCGTATGAATCACAGAGGACGCAGCGCTACAGCCATTCAGCGCAGAATCTTGTCACTGATGACATATCCGAAAATTACGCAACTTTTTTTAGTGATAATAGTTCAGACAAATGAAAAAAGGAGAAGCAGATGTTGCGGTATACGCCCCACTTTCCCGAAACAGTAGAGACAGTGAGGCACTGGCTGGTTAACCAACTATAACCCCCCCACTTTTCTTACTTAGAGTCTGCTTATGTCAATAAAAAAAACTCACTACGTGGCGAAACCAGCGATACAGATCGCAGACAAGTAGTTTCGAATCTACTCCTAAAACCTACCTTCCCATTCAGCACATTCCTAGTCATACGCATCTATCTGCATTATGTTTTCCACTTCCACTTTTTCTTCTTTCTCTTCTCACTCCTCTTCCTTTTCTTTTTTTTTTCTTCTTCTTCTCCTCCTTCTCCTCTTCCTCCTCCTATTTCACTTTCGCAAAAACTTAGGTACAAATTCTGTCCACGAAAATTATGTCTGATTATCAGCTCAAATATTCGTCAGCATCGCCATGTTGGTCGTTTCTTTAAAACAAAAACAGTACAGTGATACCTCGGCTAACGAGTGACCCTGCTAACGAATTTTTCGGCTAACGAAGATTTTTTTTCGCTGTTTTTCGGACTCGGCTAACGAATATGGATTCGGCTAACGAATGTTTTAGT
>Ga0131853_10006257_pt1 | contig 21513 bp, 20 predicted proteins | sample TergutLab28metaG_FD_92764 | JGI IMG/M metagenome (GOLD analysis project Ga0131853, IMG submission 92764) | Labiotermes labralis P1 segment gut microbial communities from Petit-Saut dam, French Guiana - Lab288 P1 (version 2) (version 2) | ecosystem: Host-associated > Arthropoda: Insects >... | reverse complement strand
TAAAGGGTCTAAACTGTCAACTCCAAAAATGCTCCAACCCTTCCTTGGGGTTATGGGTTTCCCCGCCATAACCATCCTTTCTTTAAAATGGGGGGGGGGGGGGACGCTGGCGAACTAATTTTATGGACTGATTTGAAACGTGCACGTAAAACCCCAAAACCGGTGTTCTGCTTTCACTAGCACGAACTTCAAATCTTGTAACGACGCTATGACTGGGCAAGAGCAAAGGGACGGAAATACAACCAAATCGACTCCCGTGCAGAATCATAATTTCTTTTCCATAGATTAACCGTTTAAAGTCCACTGGTAACCACATGTACCGCCAGGTTTAACATTGAAACGTTCTGCGTTTTGCCCACAACGTGTAGGCCTATGATACATCGAAAGTACTTCGTTTCCAGTTGAAACAGTGTTCTATGTGAGTCACGAACTGAATCTTTATATGAAATACAGATTAATCTTAGTCTTCAGAGGGTTAAGATTTTCACTCTGTCATCATCCACATACACCAACTAGTGCGCAAAATTTATATAAAATCGCAAATCATCCACATACATATTTCAGTGCTAAATCGCCACCCTCAGGGAGACATTAAAACAAAGGGATATAAAATTAATATATCCAATTTACTTATGTAGTTTTAAAAATAAATAAATGTAGCTACAAATATAAAAAAATATGGATGCTACAGATATTGTGTTGCTGACATATTGTGTTGCTGACATATTCTTGAATACAGTCTCATGATTGTGCCACTGTTTACTTTGTATGTGGATGCATGGAAACATCTGGACCGAAGTTTTCGATCCAAAGGATGAAGGTCCTGTGCTGTGAAAGGGTGTGTCCCGTGTAGAATATTGTGTACTCCCTGAGAACGGCGATTTATTGCTGAAACATATAGGAGAGGTCATATATTTCGATAATTTATGATTTTATATAAATTGCGTGCATTGTTTATTGTATCTGGATGATTATATTCTCTGCGAATGCACTGAACGAATGATATTAAACTTCATTCTGCCGCTTATTATGAAGACGATGCGTGCTCAACTGGTTATAAACTGAACACACAATGAACGGAGAACAGACGCGTACGTCACACTTTTCTTGAAATACTATACTCGTACATTCTCCGTGTAGTCGGTATTGCGACTCGCTACGGGTTGGACGGTCCGGGGATCGAATCCCGGTGGGGGGGCCGAGACTTCCCGCACCAGCCCTGGAACCCACCAAGCTTCCTGTACAATGGGTAAGGGATCTCTTTCCCGGGAATAAAGCAGCTGGATCGTGACGTTGAACACACACCCGCATCTAACGCTGAGGTTAAAGAAAGAGTAGGGCTAAAACAACTCTCCGTCTGGGCCTTCACGGCCTGTTCTAGAGTGAACGCTATCTTTCTGTATATTCTCCGAGAAGGTCAGGGCTTGTTTCTCCGGCTAATTGACAGTGGACAGCTGGCAGGCTATGGAGAGTTGAATGATATATGTTAGATGATCCTAAAAATGATTCTTGAGGATGTTGAAAGAAACCGTGGTCTGTTTTACGAAGTAATTCGTCCGCAGGGTATCAAAAGCTGCTAATTCTCTTGATACCTTTCCGTCCTGACCGGGATTCATAACTGCGGTTTACGAGTATGCCTGTTATATCGCGACGAAAAGAAAGGCAAGGGACGTAACATTATACATCTTCCGTGCAACTGGTAACATACAGTCAAGAATTATACATCGGCGAACACTCGGACCTGAGTATAAACAAATATACTTTATACAGAATTTTCTACTTGTTTGGAAAGAAGATGCTTGGACGCAAATAATTTTTACTCGTACTAATTGAGTTCTGTATATTTTATACATGATTGCCCACTGCATACGAATATATTATAATTTACTTTTGAGGGCACGTTTTACTCTCACCTTGGACAATGTTACGTACTGTAAAATAAACATGACCCTTGTTTGTATTCCCTGATGATGGTTACGTGTATCAGCCGAAACATGTTGGAATAACTTTTATATAGATACACACCAGTGTAATAAGCTGGAGTAAATACTTGTCTGCACACCGACACGGAACCCTTAATCATGTTCACTCATCGTGCCCACAGTACAAACGTATTCGCCTTTTGAGGCTTTTCTGGTAGTTCTCCATTCCTTCACGATTCATTGTAGCAATGTGTTTATTATTCACAGCAGGTTTTCAAGTCTCTTCACTATAATGAAACTTACGACGTCCCATTCCTTGGACTGCGACACTACCGCGATATTAGCTATCGAACATACGAGTTCACGGTATTTAGAAAAGGCTATCAGAGCTCTCAGTCTCTCTCTCTCTGGCTGTCCGAATATTCTGTTGGAACATTAAGAAGGGCGGTCTTTTTGATACCATTCATTTCAAATGAAAGTTGTTGTTGTGTGTGTTTGAGTCTAATGTACATATGAGTGCTACTAGGCACGTGTCTGTTAACACTACGTTATCAACTGGCCACATCCCTTGTACTGAACTTAAATCTGTGTCGTTTGTCGTATATCTACAAGTATACTCTTGCTGTCTGTGTTTAGAACAGTTCCTCTTCCTCCTCCTCAAAAGCTTGCGTTGTCTTAAGAGGAAGATCTGGTGAACAGACCAACATCTATGTTAACAATATATATATATATATATATATATATATATATGCAATATATTTCCTTCATTTATTGAACCCCGTCATCTTGTTTCAGTGATATTACATTTTGTAAGTATGCTACTGAACCAGTGACTGTGATAGTAGTGAAAGACTGTTCACGATGCTAAACTTCATTTATCTCATTTATTGCTGACTAATGTATGTGAAGTGATAATAGTACAGACACACAAAAGACCAAAAAAACCCCTTTCAAAAAATTAATGCACATTCCAAAATATTATATTTGCACAGTGGATTAATTCGTGGCGAAACAGAATGTCGCATCAGAGTTCGAAGGCGCGTTCAAATAATTAGGAAAAGCGACTATTAGCTACGTCATGACCGTCCGTCCGCACGGAAGAGTTCAGCTCCTGCTAGACGGATTTTCATGGAAATTCAAGAAAATTCAAATTTGGTTAAAATCGGACAAAATAACAGAAACTTTACGTGAAGACCTATACACGTACATTTTAGGCTTGTTTGTTTAGTGGCGTTATCATGGTTGCCGTCGATTGTAATTAATAATGATACTAATCTATTACTTATTTCTTCAAGCGATTTACTTGTTTCATAATTGAAAAAAATTAAAACATGTAATAATAATAATAATAATAATTATTATTGATTACGTGTAGGAATTCGTGTATGAAATTTGGTATGTAGATAGAGTATACGTATGTCCTCAAACATTTCACGAAGTATTACATTTAAATCGGCAATTACGAACTGTTTTGAAGGAGCGAAGGTTATATACGCGCGATAAATTTAACAAAATCAACATAGACGTATAAATAATAATTTCTGCAAAGACATATATTGACATAACCTTCTAATGGCAGTAAGTAGGTCATACGTGTCTAATTGTGAACAAAAACATAAGTTGTGGCCCAGTGAATTAACTGGTGCCCATCTCGATGGCCGGGGCGTCTAAAGCTTAGGTCTGCAGCCGCTTGATTGCTGGGATCGCGGGTTCGAATTCTGCTAAGTGTGTGAATGTTCGTCTCTTGTATTTGTATGTTGTGTAGGAAGCGGCCTCTGCGACGAGCTGATCACTAGTTTGGAGTGTATGTGTGTGTGTGTCGAATGACGTGTGATCTAAAAACCTGAAGAATGAGGCGGCCTAGGCCCGACTTCAGCTGTTGCGCCACAGAAAGAACAAGACAGGCAATGCACGTATAACACAACTTGGAGGCACGTTCGTGCAACCATTGTTGCTGTGTAAAAGCAATAAGTATTACACAACTTAGGTGTGTGTATTTGTAGCCTTAGGTATCCAGCATGCAATGCGCATGCGCCATATTGTCCCATGTGGCCTGCCCCGCTCTACAATATTTTTCCATATTTTCTCATAAACGGCATGACTTTCGAAAAAAAACGTTACAGAACATAAACTGTGTGTGGTTTGATTTTCTCTACAACGTTTGTCTGAAATATTTCCAATTCTAAGAAGAAATGAGCCAGATATGATTAAAAAATGTATATTGGTTTTCATGCCCTTTATTCTTGTTCGATTTTAATGAAACTTGAATCTTCTCGACAGATTTTCGAAGAATCTTCAAATATCAAATTTCATGAAAATCCGCCCAATGGGAGCCTAATTGTTACAAGCGGACAGTCAGACATGACGCAGCTAACAGTTGTTTTTACAATTTTGCGACAGCATCTAAAAAGAATTAACTGGTATGATCATCTGAGAAGTGTGCCGGCTGCCAAGATCCGAATGTGCCTCAATATTACGGTATACATACTCTTCTTGTTTAGTTCCTCGTTCACTCATTCTCACATTATGAAGCATTTTGTGTCACAGCGTAAGTACTCGTATAGTGAAACTTTAATGCAGCGTTCATAGTGTACAGCGACATTCTCTTCCAACAATATTGCAGAACATTCTACCCTTTTCATCACTTGATTTCACTTCCTACGTCCGACTGGTGGCAGTGCTGCAGTTGCGCGCCACACCTGGCGCCTGTCATCGCCATTCTTAATATCGAATTATTCCTTTAACTACCTGCAAAAGTGGTTATCAAAAGGGGTGCACAAATTTTCCAAAAATCTAGGAGCCACCTCACAATTCTAGACGCCACAAGTGTAACATGAAACACGTTACATACGGAGGACCCACAGGTATTAGGCACCTCCATACGAAATTTATTTGCCATTACTACCTGGCGCCCGGGGTTGGTGTGTTATTAAGACTTTTTTCGAAACTTGCTCAGGGCATGGATGCACGCGTACATGTTGTGCGTGTGTGTGTGTGCGCGCGCGCGCGTGTGTGTGTGTGTGTTATGGGCTTGTGTAGGCCTTGCAACAGCCCTCTAATCCATCTGAGGGCCTATCTGAAGGACTCAAGAGTTTCTCGAATTAATTCTGAATCGGTACAGGCTAAACGTCCATGGTAACTGAAGAAGATCCAGTCGCGTTCCGTGGGACAGGTATACAAATTATTAAAAGTACAAGCCCCTCTTGGTGTAATATTTTTACTATGCAAACAGGCGCCCCTAATTCTTTTCTCTATGTGACTTCTTGTGTCGACAGCAGTGAAGTGCATATACGAACAGGAAGCGTCCTGACATGTCTAAATATTAATAAAATTGCAGTGTAAAATTTAATTCCATCGTGCAATACACAAGCAGACTGCGTTTTCGAACGTTTAGGTTTTTTTTTTAATTTGAAGTTGAAATAATATCACACAAAACCGTTTCGTATCCTACTGCCTTCAAAAGCTTAAAGGCAATAAATAATAACGGGCAGTGACTCTTTTACACGCAAAATTCTTCATTTTACATAACAACTTTAGCAGGCGGTTACATTAAAAAAAAAAACATGAACGTGGAATTGAATGGAATTGCACGTGACTATTACAGGTGTCCAGTGTTAGGTATGCACCATGGCAGGTTCACTGCATGTAGCTGTCTTAACTAGCCATCTCAATTTTAAACATTAGGGTAAGAACGTGCGACGTTCGGACATTCTGTATTTATCATCTTTTCGTCGCTGTAGGCGTATCTGCTAGCATAACAAAATAAATTGGCTATTTCGAAATAGGCAATGCAGTGGTACTGCGTATATTATTCCAGACCAGTGCCTAAATTTGGACTGTTCATTCTTTCGTCCGAATATATTGCATGAAACTGATATCCATTTGGTGCACTCGAATATTTTCACGCAAGAATTTGAATGACCCTCTGGAACTTGCGAAGAAATGAAATTTTATTAGGCGGATTAGTTTCTGACTTTAACTTTGCACGTAACGCTATAAATGAAATTTGTTAAACTCGCAACCAAAATAACCACATGTTATGAAAGATAGCGACCTTAAAGTGTTTGAACTCGCTGTTGGCTTCTTGTCTTTCAGAAGCCACGAGTGAGTGGGTGGGAAGAACTGACTAACGTCAGCAATATGGAGGCACAGCACCCACATCTGCCCACCACCTACTAGGGTTGAACAAACTCGACACTATTCTTTAACGCCTTCCCACCGTGTTTGTTAACACATTGCAATAAATTCTACCATCACAGACATGGCGGTCTGTTGTCTGAATGCGGGAAGTTCTTCAAAGAAGCTTACAACACTGATACTTGTGTACCGGCGGCACAAATTGTAATTAGCAGGTTGGACTCCTATGCTTTCTAGTAGCTAAGAAGATATGCCTTTTGGATAAGTCACCCACATCCCTTACTCGTTCACAAAAAATCTGAACCAAGTAACAATCAGTCTCATTAAATGTTTTACAATGCTGCATGTCTGTCGTATGGGCTGTAGGGATGACATTTTTCAAACACTCGAAGTGCGATGTAGGAGGCGAACTCGTAATATAGCAAATAACACAGTACGCCAAGCAATGACATATTCTTGAAGGTGTCAGAACATTTGGTGGCACAGTTACTTGCATCACTACCGCCTTGTCATTTCAAACCATAGCGAGATGCTTTCTGAAGCGGCACCCCAAAACACACTGCCTGTTTCACTGACATTTATCGCTACTTGACATCTCGTCCTTGGGACAGGGAGAAGGTGGAAGATATGTAAAATTCAGTTTCGGCATGGTTCCATTCAGTGCTCTTTTTAGAGCGATGATTCAGAGTGAAATGGAAATGTCCGTCGCCATTTGCCGGTTGTACTGTATTACTTTGTAAAAATTAACAGAAGATGAGAACTCACCTGAAGTGTCTATACTGGATATTTGCCCCATATTCCAATTGATATTAATGCAGTTCACAACTTTCGGTTGTTGCGATTGACAACGGAAGGCTTTGTCAGTTATTTGGCTTTGTCAGTTCAAACCAGTACTTTGATTTTTCTCCAGCCGCTGTTTGAGTGATTCTGAAGCTAAGATGTTCACTTCTTGCTCGTGGTTTATAAAGAAACGATGACCGAGATGAGCTCGGAGCACTGTAGACCGGCAAGGGTAATGTTCGCTATCCTTAATTATAGTTATTGGTGGCTTATACATTAAATTAATTGATTCGAGTCACAGATTTTAAACGTACTAACTTGTTTTGTTACGTTCGTTCGAAAATATTTACTTTTGTAGTAACTGTATTACGTATATTATGGTCCTATAATGTCTTACGTATGAAGAGAAAGACAAATTTATAGTGTATATTGTCCAGCGCCCATGTTCCACTTCAATAACATTGCAGCAATAAGGAACCACCTTACGAAGCGAGAGTCTGACGTGAGAATTCTTCCTCTGCAGTTAGTTCGATAACAAATTCTCGACGTCTTGTAATGTCATAATTGGCGAAAGGAGTGTGGCTTGGATGTTGCATGCGAGTCGCCTTGAGATGAAGGTGGAGTTAAACAGACATGAGCGTGTGGGTGGATATGATGCAGGTGCCTCCGACAGACAACTGGGACCCTTGTTTATTGTATCCACCAACGCCTCTAGCACTGAAACGCACGGCAGATGAATACGGACCTGTCTTGTTCATTACTGCAGATTTAGGAAGTTATGTGCGAAGCGTACCGGTAGTGTGAAGAACTTTGCTTTCCAACGCCCCTCCCCCACACATGGTTGCATTTTGTATATCCATAGTGTGTTAGCTGTGTTACCGATATTTTTAAATTACGTAGCTACAAGCAGTTGTCGAGAATAATCGTATATCAAATTCTACTGCAGCAGGAAGATTATAACACAATACAACTGAAGCTCCAGCAAAGCAAATACATCTGTATTCCTCTCTCTCTCTCTCTCTTTTGGGCGCTTTCGTAAAACTGAGAAAAGCGACTATTAGCTTCGTGATGTCTGTCTGTCCGTCCGTCCGCATGGAACTCCTCGGCTCCCACTCGATGGATTTTCATGAAATTCAATATCCGAGGATTTTTTTCGAATGTATGTCGAGAAAATTCAAGCTTCATTAAAATCTGATAAGAATGACGGATGCACTACAGGACGACCTACGCATATGTACGATATCTCGCTGAATTCTTCTTAGAATGAGAAATGTTTCAGACAAGACAGCAGAGAGGCTTGAACGTTGGGAAGGAAGTGACATCACAGCCACGTGATGTAAACAAACATGGCGGTGGGGTCAATGACCTCTGGACCGGAAGTGACGTCACATATAAACAAAGATGGCAGACGACCTTGCCTCTCGTGGTCACGTGTGTAAACAAACATGGCGGATGACCTAATTATCCCAGACATTATGGCGCCTAACCTAACGTTAACCTCTGATATGTAAAAAAATGACATAGTATGTAAACAAAGATGGCGGACGACCTTGCCCAAGGCGCTCACGTGATGTAAGCAAATATGGCGGGTGGCCTACTTATCCCAGACAGTATGGCGCCTAACGTAACTTTATCCTCTGATATGTAAACAAATGACGTAGTACGTAAAAAAATATAGCGGATGACCTAATTTCGGCAGACAGTATGGCGCCTAACCTAACTTTAACATCTGATATGTAAACAAATGACACAGTATAAAAACAAATATGGCGGGTGACATAATTATTCCAGACAGTCTGGCGCCGGCTATTATTTTGAATGAGCGCTAACCCAAGTTTCAAGTCCGCCGTTTTAAAATTTGTTCTAACCTAACTTTAAATTTCGCTATTTTCCAAAATGGCTACCAGCTCGGTACTTTTAAAATTTGTGGTAACTAACTTGAAGTTTGAATTGGCGATTTCCGCCATTTTGAATATGACTACCAACACGCTAGTGTTAAATTAAACCTAACTTTAAAGTTCACCATTTTACAATATGGCGACCAGTGCGCTAACTTTAAATTAAACTTTATATGAATTTGTGTTTCTCAAAAGAGTTGGCTGAAGCGGTAAGATTCCGGACTCATAATTGAAAGATTGTAGGTTCGAATCCTGCTGTTTCAACCAAATCTTTTTTTAAAGGATAATATACCAGGTATAAGGAAAATAAATACACAATTTTTTCAATTTACAAAACAAATACATTGTATGATTTTTTATTATTTCAATGACATAAATTTACACAATGTAGGTTATTATAAATACAGTTTTATTATTAAATTATCCAAACTTATAAGCACTTAGTCATCATCAGAAAGAGACGTGTTTTTATGCTTTAGTTCATTCCGCAATGTATTGAAATCAATGGCATTTGTGTCTGGAGGTGTACAAAAGAATTTGGATTCAAAAAACTTATTGCGTCACTCTGTATTTTCTTCTTGGAGTCTGCCGTATTTGATCACTTCGCTGTCTATGCAAGCACTTGCCAAGTCCAGCAGCTGTGACCAATTTTTTTACTTAAATGCACTTGAGTGTTCTCACTCGTGATGCGGATATACCGTCCACAGTACACTGACAGGGTATGATGTGGGTCACCAAGCTCGTGCACTTCATTCTTAGGCATGTCACTTTTGAATGTCACCAGAATAAACCGCTGCATCTCGTTTAAAACTGCGTGACCAGAAGGAGTTCCAATCTCCACTTCCGGTTAGAGGTTATCATCGCTGAGGTAGATGGATACGTACTTTGTTTGTTGCTCGTTGAGGCAGTAGGTAAGTCGAAGTAACCCCCACATAGTCATCTGGAATACATTAATGAAATACCGGCTGAGGAGGGCACTTTGTATACTGCAGAGTAGGAATGTGAAAGTTGAGCCACTGTGCTAATGAATAGGCCGTCCGAAATGCACAAACATGTTTAGACTTGTTGTGACACGCAAACGTGCAGCTGATGACTGGCAGACTTATGTCGGTAAGTGGAGGGCATCCTAGCTGAGTGATATCAATAACGGTACGCTGAATACGTTCGCTGATAAATTGTGTTTTCTGGGGCCCGAAGCAATAGATTGCAACAGCGGATGATGCCTCCCGATGTACCACAGTCTCCAGCTCTGAATATAGTACATCACCATCATTCGAATTACACCCGTGGTCAATAGCATCATTTATTCGGGCGTTAAAAATTGGCAATTCCTCCCTACCGTACGGCCACTTAAAGACATACGACGAGACCCTGTTACTCTGGATGTCGACAGCCGCCAACTCCTTGACCACGATATCACCATCTCGCCCCTCAAAGTATGTGAAATCAATCACTAAGAGAGACATTGTCGACTGATAGAATATGAGTGTACGTACCTTATTTATATTTGAGGTTTGCACGACTGTTGCTCCTCCAACCGGCCGCAATCGGGATATAATGCAAACTGAGCGCGGAACATACGCACTGCCCTTTTATCGTTGCAGGTGTAGCGAGCAGGAATAAACATGTTGACGAATGATGTCATGGACAGTCCTCTGGCTCTGTGGAGTGCGTACAAGCAGCAGTAATGTGCACAGACATTCGAAGTTCAACACTGTAGTCTGTGACGACTATATGTCCAAGAAATTGAGTGGCGCTGCAGGTATGCCATGATTTCAACTTTGAATGGTGGTAGTCCGTACGAATCAAAATATTTGGCGTACCCAGATTCGGAGAAACAGACAGCTACCTAATGCGAACCGGGCATGAAATGCTTATCAAGGTTAATGACAACTATCGAAGGCTTTATAAGTGTGGATGGTAAAAGATCTAATGGATACACTCCTTGAAAATAGTTTACATGTTTAGTTAAAACTTTATGAATTTGAACGGTATTAATTCTACTGTAACGTTCCTAGAGGTGTCAATTTCGATGTGTCCTGGGAATTCAACATACGAAATGCATTTCACAGGTTCAGGGAGCAGTTTTTTTAAAGCGCGCCTCTATACGTACATTTCCTTGGCGAGGTAAACTTATATGCTCTTCGTGAGCCTCCATATCAGGTGTCAGGTCAAAACCTAATATGTAGAAACCCTTTTGAACATTTCCAGTGTAATCATGTGAGCACGGTCCTCGTGGTGAATACCCGTACTTGAAAATAGTGCTTCGTAAGCCCTGGTAGCACCAAAGGGTGAACAAAAATCCACTGTGAGCGGTTCGGAAGGGTTCTGAACTCCGTTTACTAACAACACAAGATTTGTTATTTTATAATGATGAAAGTGAAATGAATTCTTACTGGCAGAAGCAACGAATGCGGTGTTTTTAACGAATGCTATGAGAATTCTTTCGGGAAATTGTCCAAGGAATGCATTATCGATAGAGACTTGCTGTGCCCCAGAACGCGCTATAAACGTTTTAATCTGAGTATGTGTAACAGGGTAATGTGCTTTGCGCTTCATGGCTAAAACATTAGCGTGAGCTAGTAGAAGAGTAGGGTTCAATTCGACTTGAGTGATACAAAGAGTAGCGTCCATAATCTTGATACGCACTTCGTCGTCTGAAGGGGCTAAAAGATAAAACGATTCTGGTGCAGTGTAAGTTTAATGTTCATGTCAACACAGTTAATTTACATTTTATCTGAATTGAACAAGACAGCATGCAGCCTCCCATATAGTTCAATAGCGTTACCATTGCTGAGGCAATGTAACCGTCTGACGTAACCACTGTTGTCTTTGAGTTCTCCAGGCGAATCAGGGTACCAAACCTGCAGACTAGATGCGTGCCAGACGCGTCAGAACCGTTGTCAAAAGCATTTCGAAGTACGCCTTGTAATGATAGTTTATCTCGTTAAGAGTAACTGGTTTACCGCTTAGCGAGATACTGAGAGAACTAAACATTGAATGTAACAACTTGTTAACACAAGCCACTGTGTTTGGCACAGCACCTTCTATATCCGATGCATCAGTTTTGGATAGTTTGACGAGTATGAGCAGAAGCACAGAATTTAAATCTACGTAGTAATCGATATGGTCCGAGCAATGAAATTCCAACAGGGCAGGGTTGTCTGCGGGCGTAATAGGTTTGTATGTAATGGTGTGACAATTTACGACAGGTTTGAATACTGCGTTTGAGGAAGATATCAAGTTAAAATTGTCTTTTGGGGATAGGTTCACTGTCGAAGAAAGGCAATTAGCAGGGTTCATAATTATTTCTGCTAAATCGTCAATGCCATTATATACACGACAAGGAAAGTAAGATACCAGACTTTCGTTAACCATGATGGAATTTTCCCCGTGACATGAATTAAACAACGCTTCACTTTGTCTCTGATATTTGTTTATGTATTTGCTAAATATACAGACAAAGTTTTGGTTTATAGAAGGTTCGTAAAATTGAGGTATATTTGTGAGAAGATGAAACATAGATTCCTAGTGTTTTACAGGAAATATGATTTCCTCAGAATCTAAACGAAGTGTATTGTGCAAAGACCACTTTTTGTATCGTTTAGGGTAAGATATCTCGACTAGTCCAGCATCCCATCTATCACGTTCCAACTCGAGTGGAGTAGCCAGTTTGGATCTAAAGTCGGCAATTGTGTTGACCCCGAAATAATAACCTAACTGTTTGACGGCAATGTTACGTAAAAGTGATACATTATATTTTCTTGATTGGGGTCACGTTAACCCAAGAATTAAACGTCCCGTCGTATCCTCTCCACTTGACAAGCTGTTCTTTAATATCATTATTGTTACGTGCGCGCACTATTTTATATATTTGGAACTCGTTTTGGGGCAATACAGTAACTTTTACAAGCTTGTAATTTTAAAACTGACCTTTGATAGTTCGATCCTGCAAGTCTGAGAGTTCATAAACAGGTCGGGGCACGCGCTGAATAAACTTAACAACACGAAATATTTCTGTTGAAAATGTTTGTTTATATCCCTTGGCAAACCTCACATTTTCTTTCGTTATCCTCACAAGATCTCCCACTTTAAATTTAACAACATTTTGAGGAATTTTAGCCCTCAGGCTGTTCACCTTTCGCCACAATGAGTAAATGTTGGATGGCCTGACTTTGCTTGGTGGCATTGCTATTGCGGAATGCACAGAGCTGTTGTAAGCTATTAAAAGTTTATTTATAACGTCCAAGTAGCGATACGTGTTATACTTGGTGAAATATTTATACATCCTGGTCTTTAAAGTTCTGTGAAATCGCTCCAAAATGGTGCCCTTTATGTCGGGGTTGTGAGTCATACGAAAAGTACGCCCTGATGTTTCAAGTACTGCTGGACAGTTGCATTAAGAAATTCAGTACCGTTGTCCGATTGTATCGTAATTGGTTTTCTATTTTGAAATAAAAATTTTAAAGCTGCTGTGATTGAGGTAGCAGTTTTGTCCTTTAGAGGTACGCTCCAGGCGTATCGCTAAAATATGTCCATTACGTTTAAAAGGTATTTGTACTTATCGTTGTATTTCGAGAGGGGACTTAAATCTGCGAGGTCCATTTCCCAGACTGCATCAATATTTGTTACCGTATATGGGTTTCTAGGGAACCTCTTCCTTACAGATTTACGTAAAGTGTACGTGTCCTGACCCGACAACGTTACCCAGAAACATTATTATTGTACCGATCCCCAAGGCACTTCATTTTTGTCGGTAAACTGTTGCGAAATAAGCTACGTATATTTAAGACCCTTGTTGGCTTTGATCTTACCTGTGGGATCATAATTAACTCTATGCGCGTTAGACTGCAAGAGTATTTGTTTATATGCTTGTCTATCCAGAATAGTGACAGCGTTTTTTTTATCAGGTTTGCACTTTGTCAACAATTTCCACAGACCCTGAGTTGCCATGTACTTTCTGCCATTTACAAATACGTGTTTATCGTTATATTTAAACCTCGAACGCCCTATTTTAAAACAACCGTCAGCATAATCTTGATACACGCGAAACGTAGGGTCGTGCGACACTTTACGTCTCAAAACGTTTTGAATATACTCTGAATGCATAGGTGAAGCATCGGTTTCTGATTCAGAGTCCCTTTTAAACAGAGGCACTGAACCGATTATACGTTTCCGTTTGGGTTTTGTTTTAGAACTCGATTTGGTACTACCAGTTTCTGTAATGGGAATAGGGATGGGTTATCGTTTTTTTTTTAAGTTTTCAAGTATGGGTCTTGATAGAGGCGAACTTGGGCCCATTTGTTATAACTGTGGTCTTTACTTTGAAGTATCTTTTTAGTCGGTGGCGGTGGTGGTGGCGTTTGACAACGGCTTTCCCACAATTCCGGAGGAACTAAAATCATACGTTGCAACGCCATTTGTTAATTGTTATTAATTAATGTTCCTATTACACTCGACAAAATATTTGTGAGCAGTGGAACTATAAACCCACGTTTTTTAATTAAAAGTTTGTGTTTAGTTTTGAAACTAATCTTTGGATCAATCAACGCACGTAAACTCAATTTACTGTTTCACTTTTTCCCTCTTTCGATAATTTATGATTTCCATTTAGCGTATTTATTGCACAGTCGACAATAGCTTTTATCAAGTCGTCGCCGGCAGAAGGAAGTAACGCACGTCTGGCTTGGGGTTTAGTACGTGAAGGGAGTGTAGCTGCGAGTTCAACCGGTTTATTTCCTCGAAAATGTGCAATCACTTCGGTAGTTTCCTCGGGAAACATTTTTGTTCTAAATCTCAAAATATCGTTAATCGGTTGTGTCAAGTCTAAGAATAAATACGTATGCGGATCTTTACACACGTCTAAGTACGTCTCGTGAAATCTTGTAGACTTGTCGGGCCAAGTGCACAATTTGAGCCTCGTCTCGAGGATTCTTAAATACAACTAAATAATTGCTATTTAAGGAGATATCAGGCGACGACTGACCTTGGGGAAACACGTTTTGTGTAATTAGTACCAGACTAATATTACGATTACGCGATCCTTTGGCAATTAATTGGCTCACTTTTGTAGAATGGGCAGAGTCCATCCTTTAACAAACGATACCCTTTTCAAATGATGCGGGGCGTTGTTTTCACTATGACACCACACAATATTTTGAAACAAAATGTAACAAAGTTGCTCCCTGTACTCCAACAGTCGTATAACAAAAGTAGATTTCCCGCAACTACTAGGTCCTGCAACGACGAGCATGAATGGATGTTTCAGCTTCAAAGTGATACTTTTAAATGAAGTGTAATGCGTAAAACGTCCATATTTATACTTATTACTGATAAATAAATAAGTAAATACATACCCAATATCCATGGGGAACGGAGTCAAAGTTGTCCATAAGCCGGCGCTTTTTAGGACAACCTTGTACTCCTTTGTTTCCGGCTCTGAAACAACTACACACCATGATTCCGCTTGATATTCCGCGGACTGTGTACGTGCACCGGCGGGGCGTTTTCTAGAATCATATCCCTCAAGGTGGCGAAACTTTTGTATTTTCACAATTCAAGGGTATACATTTCAATTCACACTTTGTTTCACGTTTTCCGGTCGAGGGGCAAAATACCGAAAACGCATAGTTTTTTGGACCACCCTACGCAAATTCTTCTACAAAGGAGCAAGAGCCATACTCCTCCAACTCATCTGTGAGGTCGCCCAGATAATCCCCTGTTTTGACTTTTCGGGAGCCATTATCCTTCTGAATGAAGATGACCGAGTCTGTGTCACAGTACAAAACAGACTCTCCCAACTTACTCAGATACTCGTATAGTTTTAACCGAGATTGGGTTGTCACGTAGGCAGCAACCGCCACGTTAACGTTCTTCCCTGCGGCAACGTTGTCCTCGGAATATTTCCAAGAGACCCATGCCACGTCATCTTTAAGAAATATGAGGTTTCGAACCTCAGTACCAAAACATGTCGAAAGCTCGTAGAACTCTTTCTCTGAGTCTGCAATAGTTGTGTGGGTCTTGTTTTGGTTCTGTGCCCATTTGCCCCACATTGAGTTCAATTTGATTTTAGCCAAAGTTCGTTGCCCTGCATGTTTGGTAATGGATGCCTTGTCTAGAGCAATCCCCTCTGCGCGCCGGTAGTCCTCAATGTATCTGTCCTTCTCTTCACTTTGAACCCAGGAGGGTAAGCCGGATGATTCATGTTTCAATTTTAGGAACATGTTTACGTACGCTGCAAACGGACCTCCAATTTTGGTGTCTTTGTCAAAGCACGTCGCCTCGTATTCCCCAAATTCAAGCACGTCCATTACGCCAGAACCCATCTCTACACCCTTGCGGACTTCATCCACTACCCATGTACCAACTATACACCGCTCCTCATCAGAGTGTATAAAATTGCCTTGGTTCATTGTGTCGGCACAAGCACAACACAAGGGGAACATCAGTTTGGAGTTGCTTTTGTACGGAAGATCCGGACGATACATTATCCTAGGAGGCAGAACCTTACATTAGATAAAAACCTCCCTATCCAAACAGTAACGGGGACAGTCTACACCCACGTACACTTTCGGGTGGCCCAAGGCAATCTTGCCATATTTACAAATGTAGGGGTACAGATTTATAACGTCCACGTAGTGGATATTCTCCCCTTCATTGACTCTGTAATATGTTTTATTAGCTTCGGTTCGAGCCCCGTACAAGGCATCACCAATATTTATTGAAGAGGTCTTCACGTAGTGGTGCGAGCAAGTTCATTTTCAAGGCAAGGATTTACGCGCAACAGTTTTCTAAACTCACACCCCCAGATCGAAACAACCTTAAAACCAGAGTTTTAGATTTTCTGCAACCTCGCTTTAGTTTCTTCATACCTGATCTGCAAAGTTTCCTCGGTGTTACCAATGCGTTTGTGCCGATTGGGCATGCAAAGACACCCACGCCAAAAGCACCCGAGGTACTCAAAGACTTCATTCGTCTCTGCACAGTACCAATCATCTTTCACTTTAGGTACCCCAGCCAAACGAACTTCCATCCCACTACCGGCATGAGAAACATTGTTACGTGTCCGACCAATGTGCGCCAGCCATTGAAGAGCCTCAAGAGACTGGCGATCCCCCATACGGTAGCCCCCTCTCGGCATAATACCTACAGAAACTGGTTTCAGAAACATGGTCCGGAACACCTTGCTGGAAATGGACGATACTGTAATGGCTTGCCGAAAGGGGTCCATCTTGACCAATTTAAAAAACAAATTCCGAAAAGCACATCATACCTGCCTCAGTACATTGACGTCGTCCATGCAGGAGGCCAACATTTCCTGCCAACTGTTAAAAACTTTATCATTTACCCCCTGATAGCAGTCCGAAAATTGGGCTCTTTCGTCACCAGTAATTAAGTCTGCCCCATAGTACTTGGGGTCGGCATGAGGGCCCACATAATCCATATTGTTGGCAGTGTTGAAGAAGTGGGGATAGTACCCCTTCTTGTATGTGAGGTCGAATGATTTGGGCATGCGTTTGAGATTCAATGGTAAATATTTAAGCGAATCCAGAAAGCGGAGATTCTCCACAATCATACTAAGAATTTTGTTACCGTCCATTATCAATTGCGGGGCCCATCTTAGTTCAAGGAACCTTTCAAGAAGATTGTGTGCATCGTATCCGCGACAGTTGTGTGAAATAACACAGACGTGTCCGCGAATGGTCGGGACTGCCGGAGATAATCAAGAAATTTGCCTACGGGATCTTGCCAGAACGCATGGACACGCTTCTCACTGTTCGCAATCGACACTCAAATCACCCACGGCTTCACATTTAGAAGACATTTGCTGAGCACATATGAGGTTCGGTACATGCTCAAAAGACCCATCACGCTTCTGAAGGTCTTGTGTGCACTCCGTATCAAAGAAAACGTACAAAAACTTGTCCGACAACTTGCTAGGCTTCAGTGGAGACACGTAGCAAAAGTGGCCTGAAGGTTGCTTCTTATTACAAAAATTACAAAATTTCTTAAAACATTCGTGTTTGTAGTCACCGGTTACTAAAAAGACTACAATTTCGGCATACTTGTCTCCACTGACATACTAGCTTGTCTTTCACTTTGAGCGTCAAATGATTCTGAAAACACTTCTCACTGAGAAACCGTCCGTTGCATGTACCACAATACTTGGTTTGATCCTTAGTAGAGAGTGGTGTAGCAGTACAGAGGGAGCAAACTTTGTCACATTGTGCGTAAAGTCCTATAAAGTATCACACTCGATACATATGTACCGTTTCGCCATATCACCATGAAGGTTGGTGATTACATTGTAATGCTCATTGTCCTGATCATATAGTAAATGTAATTTTTTTTGTCGAACGTAAATTTCCGCTATACATAACCCTATCTGGGTTCGAACCATCAAACACAATAATTTGGTAGTCCGAAAGGTGGTCTCGAAACTGCCGAAGTTCTTGAAAACCTCCGCTAATATTTAGATCAAAACCGGAAACCTTCAAGAGAACTTCTACAGGTTTTTTCGAACCATAACCACGGGTATATGATTGGTACTTTGGGTCACCATTAACACGAGCCATAGCGATAATAAGTACATAAGCCAGACAATTGAGAGCCGCATCCACAACAGCGCTACTCTTTTTAATAGCACTCATCACATCCAATGGGCTCCCCTTCGTCCTTTCAGCCCTTTTACCGTTACCAGCAGGCATCCTCACATGGTCCAGATGCACTTCGAGACGGCCCCTCAGACTAAATCTAACATTGCTCCGAATAACTTTCCTGAGTACGGACGAGACCACATCAGGTTTAAGGTGGTCCTGGCGACGCAAATTAATGCCACCCACTTTATCCTCTACGTTCTCAGTATTGCGGATCCTCAAACCCACTAAATCTCTACGCGGCACGTCATCCACTAGGTAACCTGTCAAAGCAGTAATGCATTCCTTGAGATAAGTACCGGGGTTTTGCTCTTCACCCGAGGAATTAAACTTAATTAGCCCGGTCGCATTAAATTTCCGAAAAGATTTTGAGGTCTTATCCAAAATCAAAAAAGGTAGCTGTTCCGACAACGGGTTGTTTCCACTAGTAGAGGCCATTTCCTCCCTGCTTACAGAGGGGGCCTGAGCAGATGGAATACCTCTCTCCCTACTAAGAAACACTTTCTTGGCCATTATGTTTTGATTTGTAATAATAGCACTTACTTCAATGTAAAGTATTACACGCAGAACCGTAGAATATTGCAGGCAACAGTTATCGAAGTCAGTACCATAGACAGGTCTGAACCTCAGTAACGAAGATTGTTGTATCTAACATTACTGTAGATTCTGGACAGGTCTCAACAAAGCACCCTTGGTATCGAAGCAGAGGTCTTAAGGATGCAGAAGCAGGGTTCAGAATATTGCAGTACGGATCGGGTACGAAAATTTCTAGCCCAACCCTAATGGCTTCATTAATGGCGTTTGAAATTTTTGTCTGTCTAATGGGTTTAGCCTGAGGTGGTGAAAGGGACAAATCAGGTAAGTGTACTATTAACGCTAATGAATTTGACAGATGGCATGTACAGGTTTTGTAAGTGGGTTTTCGATGTTATCGGCCTAAAGGAATGTTAATGGCTATAGCCCGGGATTTGAAACTTAGGTTAGTGCTCATTCAAAATAATAGCCAAGCTGTCTGGCATAATTAGGTCAGCCGCCATATTTGCCTACATACTACGTCATTTGTTTACATATCAGAGGTTAAAGTTAGGTTAAGGCGCTATACGTCTGCTGAAATTAGGTCACCCGCCATATTTGTGTATATACTGTCATTTGTTTACACATCGGAGGTTAAGTTTAGGTTAGGACACTGTCTGCCATAAGTAGGTCATCCGCCACATTTGTTTACATCACGTGACCTCCTGGGGTAAGGTCGGCCGCCATACTTGTTTACATACTACGTCATTTTTTACATATCAGAGGTTAAAGTTAGGTTAGGCGCCACACTGTCTAGCATAGATAAGTCATCCGCCGTCTTTGTTTATATCACGTGATTGCAGGAGGCGAGGTCTTCCGCCATTTTTGTTTACATGTGACGTCACGAGGTCATTGACCCCGCCCCATGTTTGTTTACATTACATGATTGTGATGACACTTCCATCACATACCGCAATGCTCTCTACTCAAGAGTTATAGAGAAAATGAAAACATACCTTACATGGCTTTTTTTCCCCCGAAAATCGTGTCGTTTATGAGATGATGTAGAAAAATATGGTTCAGGCAGACAGCGCACAGATAATACGGTGTAGAAAAGATAGAATTGCAAGTGGGATAAATAAGGCACACACTCAGAATATGTACTATTTATTGCTTTTCCAACAATGGTTACGCGAACTCGCGTAGTGTTACATTATAGTACACTGCCTGACTTGTGTTTCTGTCAAGTTGTTCAGCGGATCCCCCGATTTTGGCTTAACGACTCTTGCGTAACCTTTCTTTGTCCTTTGTTGCTAAAAAGGAAAGTTTCTTACCCCACCCTCCCCCACCCGCACTCCCACCCCATGCTGTTAGCCTTCTCGCCATTCGCAAGACACTCCTCCGTTTTGGTTTCCGCGTTACGTTTCCGATCTGCTATCACCACAAGCATAAATTTTCTTCTTTTCCATTTTTCGTGACTTATCCAATCATTAAGAGAATCGTGAATCAGAGGTGGCTGTAAGGAGAAACGTACGTGATTCTTAATGTTTTTATTTAAGGAACATTTTTGAATAAAATTACCCAATTTTGTGTTCAGCTCTAAACTTTACGTCACCGAACTTGAAATTATTCAACAGTTATTGATATTATCATGTCGCAGGTCCCGTGACAATTTTTACACGTATACAGTATCTGGCGGAACCTGCAAATTCCATTGAGTGACAGGAGGGTGGCTTTTTAATCCACGGCTGTAGCGACGATGCGTTGTGTCGATCGTTATGCCCTTCGTGGGGGGGGGGGGGGTTCACACCCATGAAGTCCCCTTCCCGCATAAATGCGACATTGTACAGATGATTCGGTTCTGCTGTGACTCTTAGTAACATGCAGTGATGCTAAATGTACAGCATATCAGTCCCACTGCCATTGCTGGAATCAATATGGAACTAATTGTTTATACCATCTGCTGTTGTAACTCTGGTTTATGTTACGATTTGTAAGCTCTGCTATAGTGAGACCACAAACAAGTCTTACAGGTCAACACCACGCATATCTCTTTCGAGATGCGAGTCATTATACTTCATCGTCGATACAGATATTCCCCTTAAGACATTTGGCAGTTCTGTTCACGGGCTTGTTGATAACGATAACCACGTGACATACCTCGGTAGCTACACGCGCTTTAGGCTGTTTAATATAGTCCAGCGTGGGGGCTGGTGAGAGGTGTAATGGCCAGAAAGAGCGAAACTTCAAGCGCCGCCATTTTCATTAATAATGCGACTTCTTCTTCGGCTTAATACAGGGTGATTTTGTCGCTAGAGGCTCCATCTATTGTCTATGTATACAGTCGAGCAGCGCGGGTTTCTCGTTCGTAAATAGTGGCAAACAGGTTCATTTAAAGCATGCCAGACGGCATTTCGAACGGAATTTGGTGAAAGATGTGCACCATCGAAGTTTTAGTCAGACATGTGCAGTGAAGAGACTACGTGTCATTCTAGTTTAGTCAGACATGTGCAGTGAAGAGACTACATGTCATTCTAGTTTAGTCAGACATGTGCAGTGAAGAGACTACATGTCATTCTAGTTTAGTCAGACATGTGCAGTGAAGAG